>Ga0157363_1003727_pt1 | contig 13846 bp, 5 predicted proteins | sample AttsexASBM1_FD_111477 | JGI IMG/M metagenome (GOLD analysis project Ga0157363, IMG submission 111477) | Fungus gardens microbial communities from leaf cutter ant in Ribeirão Preto, State of São Paulo, Brazil - Atta sexdens ASBM1 | ecosystem: Host-associated > Fungi > Mycelium > Unclassified ...
TCGCATTTTGTTTCACTAAACAGATTTTCACAAAAAGAGTTTATCAAAGAGAAATTTACCAAAATGCTTCAAAAATACTAAATTATCTTCTTCCATTACAAGTTAATAAATAAATTAATTAATTAAAATAGGGTCAATTTTTTTATATAATGAATACTTGTTCGAAAACTATTAGAAATATTAAAGCTATACATTAACATTTTTTTTTAAATGTCTCATAAACGACACTTTAAGTGATCCTTAACTTTCCTGTAGCAACAGAAGCATCTTTTTGTTCTTCATAATAAAACAATTTTACAAAAAGATTATCTCTCGTTCGTCAATCCACGAAAAAAATTGTTCTAGAAAATATACTATTTAAATAATTTATAGAATAATCTACGTTAACTCTATTTATCCTTCAAATGTTATGCAATTTTGTTAGATTCGCCGGAATGCGCAAAAAGCAACGGTATCTACCCTTTCTAACTTTAAAGCCTATCAAGTATGAGTGCGAGCGCGTGCGTTCGCAATCAGTTTTCTTGACTTACGACCATACATATTGACGAAGAGCATAGCTAAGAGAAGAGTATAGTGGTTGTTGGTGGCGGCGGCGGCGGCGACGGCGTAAAACCGTCATTACCGCCAATTACAATAAATCCCGCGCCATATTCTCCGCTTATCGTTTTCTGTGCGTCTACGCTGGAGGTGCGGTTTAATCTATAATCCGATGTGAAGGTAATGGAACATAGATATACGGGGTGTTCCGAACTTAATATTGAATAGATTAATAGTAGAATCCCAAACATCAAATCAAGAAAAATAGTTTCTTCAATACAAAAAAAAGCATAATTCTCAAATTTTTGAAAACTCTTAAAGAAATTTAAAGAATACTAGCAATTAGACTTCAAGGGTATGCAAGTACCATAGATTCCAAAAACTATTTTCGAGCAATTTGCTTTTCAAGATATAAAAAAAAGTTTTAATGCAAGTCTCATCAAATTAAAAAGATATCTTCATTTCCCCAATAAACTTGAAGAGCCATCATCATATCGCAAATGTCAAGACACTCCGTATAGATACGTGTTTTAAAGGAGAGGCTCTCTCGCAAGAGAAATAGAACGAAAGAAGGAGCGAAAGGAGAGTAACAGAGTGAGGACTCGACAGAAAGACGGAGGAAAGCGGGTGTGCGCAGCAAGCACAACTGGCGCGGGTAATCATTTTCCGCAGCTACACTTTCACGACTGATGATCGGGTAGCGTTTCAGCGGCGATCGACACCGGTCGACTGGCCAGATTTACTCCTCCCTGTAACGTACGTGTGCGTATGCCACTCGCGAGCGTATGTACATGCATGGCGTGTATGCGTACGCCACGTATTCGTGGACACGATGAACGTCAACTCGCGCCCGAGTTAATGCTGGTGTAAACGCAACTACCACTTGGTGCTCTCACTCACGGAGCTCCGCTATACATCGCCTCGAGACTTCTCTGTCGTTCGTCTAGAAACAAGTGGAATAAACTTGCACGCACCCATGGGACTTCCGCGAGGCGCGTCATCTCGCCCGCTAGTAAAACCGGGTCCCGCTATATGTAGATGATTACTGATTACTTTGAATTGTAGCCGAACGTCAGACGATCGATTTCGAACGTATAGAATCATATCTGGAAATCTAACTGTTATTTACAGTTATACGCGATAAAATTAAAATGTTACAGCAGTCATTTTTTCATTTTAAATAAAGAAACATACTGTCTAAAAATTTTTAAGTGAATCTCACTTTGAAATGTGAAAACTTATTCTTATTTCTTAAAGATTGAAAATTAAATTACTCTTTTTTGAAGACTGACCCAATTTTCACTCCTCAAAGTGAGATTTCATTCCAAAGAATTTAGAGAGTACGATACGATTCGATTTCTCGAATATACAATTTGATTTTTGATAATGAGGGCACGGTGTATAAGAAAAAATACAAAACAAAGGAGAACATTACCGAATCGGGCAATGTAAAAGGTAAATTAACCAGAGGTACTAGTTGGACTTGTTACAATTCTGCCTCTTGAAAGACTCCAGCAAAACGGCGTGGCCGCCGATGCACGACGCCCGTATTGGAGTGCACGTGGTGACTCTCCAGCGACCGCGCAACCACAGCCGTGGTCCAGATAGATCACGTCTGATATAATTAATGAGCACGACCCGCAATTCCCATACACACCTCCGGCTCGCCCGGTCCGCCCTAACAAGCACCTCGGCGAACCTAAGCTAACCCGTGCAATCGAGAAGTCGAACTTGTTCCGTTCGCGGCGAAGCGGCATTATGTAGGTATCTGGGTGAGAGAGTCCGCGCTTCCCTGCTCGCGATCTTTCCAGTAAAAATTGGCGATTACGATTCGATCGATCGTACAATCGCCAATTATACAAACGGAACGTATGTTTTAAAACGACAATATATTATAAAACTAATAATCATATCTATAATAGATTTTTCCACTAGAAGGCATAATATGTTTATCTGCTTATATTTAATACAATTTTTAATACTGTTAAAAATATAACTTCATTAGATTTTTAAATATTTTTTTATTATTGTGTATGAACACTTTATATATATTGTGTAAATTTATAAATATATATATTATGTAAATATATATATTATGTAAATTTATAAATACATTTGAGAGAGTTTTTTAGAGCGTCTAATAACGCTTATTATCTCTTAATATATGATAATTTTCCGGTCCTTTACTACACAATGAATTTATATTACCGATTAATTTTTATCACTCTTACAAATATACAAAAATTATTAAGTGATTCTAACATGTACGTACTTTACAAAGTGTATGTAAGATAGACCATTATTTGGCAAAGTGCTTATGGTATTTAAAAAAAAGAAATGCTCAGAATACGAATGATCCAATCATGTATATTAAGATTTAATAATAACATTAATTTTGATGAAACGATGATATTATCTCAATGTTAAAGAGATAGGCACGTAAAAAATCAATAGCAAAGTATTCCTAATACTACTACTTTGTTCTTTTTTTCTACATCATACATAGATATCACAATCATCTGTAGAAAGAAAATGTAAATACAAATACCGAGTAACCTAATATCTAATGTTCAAATATATATTAATATGTTCTATTAAATTTTAGCAAAAATAAATAAAAATATTAATAAAGGAATAAGTATTTTACGTATATTTTGCATTAATGCAGATTAAACAAGTTCCATGCGAGATATATATATAGATGGATGCGAATAAGTCAAGTGGCGCGAGGGGCATGTCTCTGGACGAGGCCGTGCAGAGAAAGTTGAGATGCTTAAACTTTCAATCAGAATATCATAAGCGTTAGGTGAAATAACGTTCTATATCAGATATATTCGCTATCACATTTCTTCGCGTGAATTGTCACCAGTAGAACGCGAGCAAAGGAGACGAATTCTAATCGTTGTACCCACATCAAATTTTACATGATACACAACGATTAATTGAATAAAATCGATATCATGGGACTGAGCAATATAATCAATATTTATTGATAACGATAGCTAAAAGTTTAAACCTAATAAGACATAGAAGAAAAATGAATTCGATATAAAAGGTAATACGTCTATAAGAATGACAAAACAGAGACAAAAATAATGAAGAGAAAAGAATACAAAAATATCCGAAATTAACACGAGAAAGCCTAAAAGTAAAATATACATAATGCAAAATCACCTTGTAATAAACATCTTTAGTAAATATCTCTCGCTAATAAATTTTGTTGTATTGCTGTTGCTTCATAATTATTGTCAACATGAATATTTATAAAGATAAATGACAGAACTTCATAATCGCAAATAATATTAAATCTTTCTGATAATCGATAAGCCGTATACGTTCGATGACCGTAATCTCGACACTAGCGGTACCGTCAAAGAACATACATATGTATGTTAAAAGAAGCGCACAATGTCCATCCATTTGAATACAAACCACAACTATGGTTACCGCGCGCAAAGCAGTAAAGCGAATTGCAACACATATACCGTGTATGGGCAAAGGAAGGTTTCCCTGTTCGTAATTTATGTTCTTGCTCTTAATGCGCTACTAGTAATGATTAAAACGTAATTTTCACGGATAGGAAGAAATACGGCGTACTTGCGTTTTCCTTCGTTTTGATTTACGGCGCTTTATTTTTCTTCGTCATGATTTATACCGACGATCGTTCTCCCGTAAACGCTCTCGCGAAACACGACGTCCGATTCATTCCACACTTTATCGAATAAAATCTAACAGTTTATACACGTACAAACAATTTCTTAGAAACTCAGCTTATATTATTTAATTGTGAGAATCGAACTTTTTGATTATCAGAAACAAAGATTAAAATCTTTAAATTTTACTTCATTCTGAGATATTATTTTATAATAAATTTCATTAATCGATTCAAAATACTCGAACAGACTTACTCCACAGCATGCAGGAACTAGTATCTCCTCGCTCGCAGGATCTTTCGGTGCGTCCTCTTCTTCCTTCACAATAATCATTAATTCCGAGTTAAGATCTGTCGCGGTCTCGTTTACTTCCGGAACTTCTGCTATCAATGTATCGTTCGAATCGCACTTATTCAGATTCGTGTCTTCCGTCGTTAATGTCTCGAGTGAGATCGCCGCATCTTTTTTTTCTTCATCACGGAAAAGCTCTGATTCCTTCGTCAGAATTTTCTCATCCGAGACAGATTGTTCTGAATTTGCATCTTTGACGTCCTCATACAAAGACGTTCTGCTTCTGCTAAGATCGGCCCTACGATCCTCTTCCAATAGTCTGGTGAGAGCATCATGCGAAGTTTCCTCGAAGTTCTCGCCCTTCAAGAAATTCTCCTCGAGCGTTTCAGGCACAGGATCTTCGACAGACTCTACATCGCGGACCGCCTCCTCGAGTCTCTCTTCGGGGAATTCCGTATACTTCTCCAGAGGTTCATCGTGATCCTCCTGCTGACTCGCGCAAGTTGAAACGTCGTCCAAGTACCACGAAGTGCAGTTCTCCTGGCGTCTCTTGTCTGTGACGCTCTCATCACCTTTCGACAGCGCGCCCTTGCACTTCTTCAGGTAGCTCTTCACTTTCTTAGTCTTACTTTTCCTGGTCTCCTGGCTGCGTGGCAAAGTACTGTCAACGTTATCGCCCGCATCCACTGATATTACTTCCGCAGGCGATTTCAATTGTGTTTTCTCGGAATTGTGCTCATCTTTCGCTTTAGAATCGACACCGTCAAAACAGACGCACGAATCCTGTTGATCAGCAGTCAGAGTCCATGTCTCTTCTTTCTCCGGCGGCCGGCGATCTGCCGGTATCACCTGTTACAAGAATAAATGTATATTATTCTCAAGAAATATACAAATATTATCATAAAACCAATTAAGTTCATATAGGTTCATTAATTGCTCGCATTCTCCATTGTCATTATATCTATGATCTGTATTTCTACATTATAAATCTAGCAAATATCGGTGGCAGAAATTTTCCCACAGTACATTCACGTTTCGCGACTGATTAATTTACATAATCAATACAAAAAAAAAAATCTCGATTGTGCGCGATAAGAATTGCGTCAGCTTGAACATAAGTTGAACGATATGGCGCGACCGGTCACTCGATCGCTTTCATAATAATCTGTAAGATCGATTAGATAGTACAACATGGTTAGGCACAACTATATCGGAAACAATCATTCAACTAGTTGCAATGCGACACATAAAATAATAAGCTTATAATAAATATCGACGAGAAACGACGACAACGATGATGTTGTAGTTAGCTAATATCAACTCTAAACGATGCATAACGATGACATTTTACACTGCGACTATGCGAAGCATGCGTCCATAATACCATCGGGAATACAACTTCCTCCCGTAATATTTCCGATTTCATAATGCGCCAGCCTCTAGTTTCCTGCTCTCTGAAACACGACGATGCGCCGCTCCCGAGGACGTGAGTCATCGCGCGCGTGAAACACAAATATAAAGTGCTCCAGCTCCCCTCGCATTGGTTAGTCAGGTAGATATGAGAATAATCAGAAGTTGAGATCAATTCCTCGCAAGCACAATAAGAAGAGAAGAAATTGTCAAAGTCTAATGCGCAGCTGCAAATATTTGTAACGATTGTATCAATGAAAATAATGTATATATTAATAACAAATGTTTTGATGTTTTACATGATATTTCTATTTCAAATTCTCTTCTTAATGATTCAAACAAGATGCTCATAATTTTTTAAAAATATCTATTCAAAATTTCTAAGTATTTATTATAAAATATTTGCAACAATTGTATCATTAAAATGTTAACAATGTTTTAACGTTAGTTGTATATTTCAAATATTCTTCTTAATAATTTAAACAAGATATTTAGTTTTTAAAGTTCCTTATTATATAAAATATCTTAAAAATTATTGATAATTAATAAATACAAATACAAAATTATTAGTACATTCCTAAGTGATCTTCTAGCGGTTTCAATTTCTACTGCAAACTGCTTTCGAAAAGCAGTTTAATTAACTATTTTTATGTATGATTCAGCACAGCCTTGACAATATGCTAAATCTGCGAAATAGATGATCACGTCACTGTCAAGGTTCCGCGATCTCATCTTCAGACTTCCATGTAAGCGCGCGAAAGTTGCAGACGAATATCCGTTCCCGAGTAAATCTTGGCCTAGCAAAGTTTGCATGTTTCTGCGACGAACAAAAATAGCTGTGCGAGCAGATCGACAGCGGCCAGAGCTGGTTTTATATCGTTCTCTGCGAGAGAAGGGTTCCCTACGAGAACCCGGCTGGAGATCGAATCTCTGCGATGATGCGATAGCGAGATGAAGCGTGGGAGCGAAGTCGGGCTAATCTTTCGAGCAGCATGAGCAGCTCTCATTCGGAGCGCGTGTCTCTTTCGTCTGCCGCTGCTCTTGTGCCATCAAGAGGGAAAGTTCGAGTGTCTGATCATGTGCCTTTCCTCGCGCGTCGCGACCGGAAAAGTGCACGCGAAGAATAAATCAAGAGCGTAATAGAACAGAGCGAAACTGTTCATTGTGCGATGCAAAACAGCCAAAACAATAAGCGACGGCCGGTTACTCCTTCTCTCCCTCTCTTTCTCTCCTTTTCTCGAAGCGCGATTGAAAACGTGTTTAATACTTTAATCAAATTATTAACCGACGGCGAAATCGGTGCTTTCCCCTCCCTCATAAATTTTACTCTCGTTTCCCGCAGCACGACCGTTAGATACTTTATTACAATGAGATCCAAACCTATTAGAGAAACTCGGAACAACCGGACGCTGGCTAGCTAGATGGTTAAATGAGTCGATCGATGGCCCGTGCTAACTGCCTCGGCAACCAATAATAATTACTCTTTTCTCTGCGCCTCGACTATATACATACTCATACGCACATATATGTCATGTACGCCATAATTCATTTTCTTTCTTGATATGTGAAATCGGCGTACTTCGCGTTGCGTCGTGCTCTCCACTGTCGGGCTGAATTACCATAACGGTTGAACCATGGATAAGAGATGTGCATATGTAATTGTATGATACGTGTATCGCGCATGTATTTGCACGGAAACCGCTGAAGAAATGATCGTATAGCCTACGGTAGTCTCAGTAACGAGAAGTCGCCAATCGTCAATACACGGGCATATAAATGGCCGCGATAGCGAGTACGTATGATCATTGTGCAACGTCAAAGAGAGATATGAACGTGGATAATTACACAACGAGTACTCAAGCGCACAATGAAATATCATGTCATCGCATTACGAAATGCGCTCCTGTGAGAAGGACTTAACCCGCAATTGGTGTTGCATCCATCGCAATTGCGATTTATTAGTATTACGTGGGAAAAACACAAAGGGAAAAGAAATTTGGAAAATTTAGAAACAAGTTAGAAAAGAAATCAAATATCTATTGCGTTGAATCTTTCGAAATTCAAATGGAGTTAGTGAACAATTCGTTCGTATTTTTTCATCGAAATTCAGTTTCAGTTTATTCAGATTATTGTTATATTGTTAAATATCAAAGAAACAATAATCCAAGCTTTGAAGTTAAAAATAACATTTTATTATTTTTAACGCCCATATATGTCAAATAAAAAATCAATCCATTTTTGTGGTTAATTTCACAATAAACAATATCCATATTGAAGTTATACACTAAGAATAAGTAAATAATAAAGTAAATTTAAATCAAATTTAATACATTTTCTTAAATTAAATTGTTTGATTTTATTGTTTTCATTAAATTAAATTTTTTCATTAAATTTTATATTGAATAGAAACAATGATGAGACCTACAGAAATGATTACATACAAATAACTCGAATTGAATACTCATAATTTGACATTACAAAAACAATGTGCAATGTCGTAAGCATACAATGACCTAAGATACGCGAAACTAGAAGGTACATTCCATTGCAATATAGTCATCAATTACGGAACCGCGATATGAGACCGACCATGCTGCTGTGAAAGAGAAGCGCATAAAATAATAAATAATCTCTATTACACGCGCGTACAATAAATCAATGCCTATCTAGACTGACGTGTGATATGCGATTCCGGGTGCACTCCGTCGCGCGAATACATCCCCGAGCGATCCGGGACGCGCCTCTGCGAAGGAACGTCTTTGACACGGTGCGCCGAATCGCAAAGGCGCGCGATTAATCTTCGTATCCTCTTGCGTTACCGCGAAGGCGTTCTCGCGATATCGGCAACAATGTTAATTAGTCCGCGGGATAATTTATACCCCCGGCACTCCATCGTCATCCAGGAGCGGATTGCTATGGGGAAGGGCAGAGAGCGCTCCGGACACGGACGTAAATCACGGGCGAGATGCGACGTATGGAGAAAACCTGGCTCTTCTCGTCTTGCTCGAGAACTCGCCGGTTAAATATTGAATAAAGATCCCGTTCACGCACACGTATAAATAGATATATGTGTATGTACCAAAACATGACCGGCATGTTAGACTGTCTCGGCCTCTTGGACGATGCCGGTCAACGAAGCATACCACGACGATAGCACCCACTTTATTACGGCAACCATAAGCATAGATAACGTATTTATCGGCTAGTAATTCGCACCACTTACCTATTATAACTAAGCTCTCATGATGAAAATTACGAGCCTAATCTGGACCTACAAATAAGGAATGTGCGCACGCGCGCGCGCGCATGTGTGTGTGTGTGTGTGTGTGTGTGTGTCGAAGTAACATGTTGATTATCTTGATAACTACTCGATAAAATGCAATTATTTATTATGTTTCGAAGCTTCATCTTCCAGTTTCCATTCGCTTAAATGAAGCAAAAGGTATCGTGAGTTTTCTCGGATATTAAAATACGATGTGTGACTTTGCTCGCTTGACAACAAACAGTATGTTAATAAGAACCGGCTGTATCACTTACATTGTTTCGACACTATTTTCTTCGAATACGACTAAGCCAATCAATGTCAATCAGAATCAAATTTCGCACCAAGATCAGCACACTGACAAGCAATCGCGACCTGCTTTAGCTACATTACTTGTTATGCCTTATTTTTAAGTTATTCTTGTCGTGCCACGTTGCAGTAAATGATACCATTTACTGCAGCGTAGCGTGCTGTAAGAGAGACGTTGACAACTCGCTGAGTAACCCCCTCCAACAATCTGCCGCAGTTCTCGTCTTTTCGCAAGTATAATTTCTATACAATTGTTGTAAACGATTAATGATAGATTAACGATATACAGAATCCACAATAATGAAAAAAATAAAAAATGTGTCAAGAAAAATATAGTTGTTATATATTGTTCTTCTTTCTGAATATTCTACCACAACCTAACAATTAAACCGTTTCAAGTAATTATTAAGTATCAATAAATGTAAAATAAAAAGTAGTATTAAAAAAGTACTTCTTATCTTTTCTAACTTATTCCCATTTAGCGTTATATAAATGTAACTTTACTTTAAGTACACTGCATTGAAAAAGATAGCAATATTGTTAAATTCTTTATGCTGATACAAATCACGTAAAAAAGATTTTTAAAAATATTTGCTATTTTTTGTCAGAGCTGTAGCATTAATTAAAAGAGGACTGTTACAGATCGTACGTGACTTGTGATTTAATTTAATGCAATATGTGACCCCAAGAACAAGATCCACAGAACGTTGTTATTTGAGGGAGAAAAAGTGTTTTGCTACGTGGTTGGAGTCCCCATGGCTGCTGCGCATCTGAGAGCAAGGGTGGAAACTGTAGGGCGCACGCGAGAGTTGCGATCGATATTAGCCCCACCCCGATGCAATCTCACGGGAAACGGAAGCAGTGTTGCTGATCCGCTTGCATCCGGCTAGACGATATATGTTTAAAGTTGAAAATGAAAGAGTGCGTTTTCAAATATCAGCACACTGTGTCTAACTATAGCCTACTACATTTGATATATGTTAGATTGATATATGTTAGATATGTTGTAATAATATATATTATATAAAATTAACGTACACAAAGATATATTGGCAGAATAAATGAGATGTTAGTAATATTTTTCAATGGACGTAGATAGTAATTATTAGCAATTCTATCCATTCACATTCATTTATAATATCGCCACTAAAATATAAAATTATAGACAATAATGATTGCAATCTCTATTATACGGATTCGAAATATTTCTTATAAGTAATATTTTATTTTAATCTATGCCTTCTCCGAGTACTGCTATTTGCACTCATAAATGCGAGCGTGGGCGTAGATCGTAAAAAATATATTGACAGTACCATCAGACTGCCACTTGATTGCTCCATGTATTTACCAAGCCTCATAAAACCATCGAATTCCATCGAACCTCGAGAAGTTAAATAAAAATAAGAAGCATTTACCTTCTTCGGTTTGAAAGTCGTTATGTTCGCATAGTATCCCCTTCTGTGACTCCTATAATTGCGACGTTTCTAAAATTACCTTTTTCATTGCGATCAACATATTTGTGTGCTGCAAGATGCATCGCAATTACCAACGGGTCAGCAATTCTGTTAATGGCGGTATTAAAACGTTTTCAAAAATAAAATCTTTTATATTGCAAGCCAGCTTTCGAACTCACATTACTTATTTAGCCTCCTTTAATATGTGAGGATTTATGTCCTCACATATTAGACATAAATTAGACAAATAACATGTTATTAACAATAAAATATATTATCAATTTTTTGTTTAAAATAATTTAAATAATAATGAAATAAATTTAAAATTTGCTTTAAGTTCGTTAATTATCGTTGATAATGGAAACAAAATTAAATTGATTAATAAATTCTAATTTTCTTGTGCAACAAAAGAATAAGTGAGTTTTCATTCCAATTATATAATTCCAAACTTAAATAGCTAACTGCAGACAAGATTATTGATTTCAAACTTTATCGACCCACCTTTCGCCCTCATCCGAGTGCCGCGCAATGGAAGGTTCTGTTGGCCTACTTTAAACGTCACGTCACAGTATTTTTACAATTGTGACGGTCTCGTAATTTACACAACCGATAAAAAAATTCAATTGCGTTCACACACACGTTGACGCGTGAATCAGTGTCGTTACAACAGTGCGTACTAACGTCCATTTCCATCAATTTCCGTCGCGTACCTCGAAGCGCTATCGCGAAATTGCGATCTGGAATTTTCGCATGTGCATAGTTATATCCCGACTTGACCGATGCGAATGGACGTAGGCCAAGGTGAGCGAGCCAATTCCAATTTGTGGTAGATCGCGGGCATGATAAGTTTTCCATTAAGTATCTCGCGCACTGAGAATTCGCGCGCGGGAATTGCCGCAGCCCAGACTGATGATCGACTGTATTGCGTTTCTCAAGTTTCACATAAAAGACCGTCTTCATCACGAGCACTATTCGAGTGCGCGGCTCGAGTTTCCAGACTTCGTCCGCGATTTGAATACCGGAGCATCCGATATTCAGAATAACGAGAGATCTGCTCATCGCAAATGCAAGCGAAAAAAGCTTTATTCGCTATTGTATTGTTCAATGTACGAACGTCACATAAAGTTCACCTACCGTGAACTGAATGACAGAATGTAGAATTCAAGCCTATTTATCCGCATGAGTATTATGAGCGAATTAAACGAGCAAAAATATTTTACATAACAACCTTAAAAATACAAAAAATTGTCACGCTTGTCGACTCAGATGCGATATTGAGGACAGCGTGGGAAAGAGACGAGAAAAGTTCAGGGATCGCGAAACGCTCTTCCGCTCCTGTGACTCGCGAAAGAGACTTGTGGAGAGACGCGAGATCGATTTATTGCCTGTAGTAACGGGTCGGCACTTCTCTGCAAAATGTCGTCGCAGTATCTAAGTTTGCTTTCCCGTCTCCACTTTACGTGTCCTCGCTCGGCCAATATCCTTTCAACATTTTTTTGGAATACGTCATTGCCTTGTCAATATACGCAAGAAAGAGGAAGAGTAAAGATAAAAATGTTCGGGCAAATGTGATGATTACTTAATCAGTACTAAACGCCAGATCGTTAGATAATCCAGTTGGAAATCGTCGATCGATTATGATGAAAACTATCATTTTAATTGCGTCTCTCGGCGGTGAATACTCATCCACGCGGAAAATTGCTACTCTACTTAAGCAATTGCGCGAGAATTTTTATATCGATTGTCGGTTGAATTTGGCGAGCGTGTATTTTCCAAGTGATCGATATGGCTTTGAATTTACGGTATTGCGTTAATAATCTGCAAGCATAATCGCCCAACTTCTACCGCCGATGAACAGATAACGCATGCAGCAAATGTCACGATTAGGATTTTCGCGAGAAAATCGCTTATGCTAATAGGACTAGCGATATTTCACTGTTCGTTGTTACATGATTTCGTCGCGGAGTCAATTACACGGTTAAATTAAAATCGGCGAGCAAATCATCGTACACTTGACGCATTCAATGCAAATCGCCGGGCCCGAGCTTGAGCCTCGGGACGTAGATAATCCATTAATGCACGTATGAATGTCACTTCGGATCGCGCATAACTCAACCGGGTTAAAGTCTCACCGCCGAGGGCGAAAGTGAGTATCGACGGCGATAAAAAACTCGGATAGCGCAAACGTGGCGACAGACAATCTGGCGACGCGAGGCGAGCGAGCATTATTACACTGTATGAAATACCGAAATGCCTCGATCGGATATACGGTAATTACCGGAGACGCGAGAAAAGTCTGCGGGGACAGAAAGCCGAGCGCACTGATGCCTGAAATTTAACGCCGACCGTGGTAACGCCTTCTTTCTGTTATGCAAATCTCACACACTCAAGTCGCGCAGGTAAGATGGCCGTCGGACTAAAATCTCTACGTGCTAACACACCAAGTAAATACACTGGAAATCAGTTTAATTCGAACGAAGCGAAGTTGATGACGACACGTATAACGTCGTATTCCATTCGCGATCCTATCGATTATGCAATCCAACTGTGGTTACGCAACTTCAAATGATTGTTAAATGGAAATCGGTTTGATATACAAGATATATATCAAAAGAATAAGATTAGATATTTACAACATATTTAGATAATAATGAGGAAAGACCAATTAGAATCTGTGTAAAGTTAATATCCTAAAATTGTAATACAATTGAAAAATCTGGTTGTAACAAATAGCCTTAACAAATTTTCCAGGATTCTTGATATGTTTCAAAAATATTTCCGACAAGAATTAAATACAAAAATAATAACAAAATAATAACAGAAAATTTCCAGAAATCTCAGTTTTCGGTTTTCAAAAAAATCTCTAATTCTTAATTCGAGTGAACTGCTTTTACATAAATTTTAATTTACATAAATTTCTTATCTTGACA
>Ga0157363_1003728_pt1 | contig 13842 bp, 10 predicted proteins | sample AttsexASBM1_FD_111477 | JGI IMG/M metagenome (GOLD analysis project Ga0157363, IMG submission 111477) | Fungus gardens microbial communities from leaf cutter ant in Ribeirão Preto, State of São Paulo, Brazil - Atta sexdens ASBM1 | ecosystem: Host-associated > Fungi > Mycelium > Unclassified ...
ATATATAATAATAGCTAAAATATTAGTTTTCGAAAACTATATTGAATATATTTTACATTAAAATACATTATAAAAATCGATGATAGTTTTTTATAATACAATTAATTATTGCATCAATGATATCGTTATTTATTAATACATAGAGATACCTCAACAAAAAATACATGTAATTTTACGAGACTGATATTTATAGCCCTTTCGTGTCGTGTGTTTTGAAACTTCGCGAAATAACGCAAACGACTAAAATAATAATCGCATGATAGAGCTGGTAAAGTCTATATGACCCTACTACAACAATTGTATGACCCTGTTACACCAGTCGTACCCTACCACACCAATTAAGGGTTAAATTTTCGCATGATGAGTTTGAAAAAGGATCGCGGATCAAAGTGCGAGCCAACGTAATACGTGGAAAAAATTGTGCGTGCGGCGTGATATTGTTTTAATACATAATACGTTTTTCTCTTTAAAAGAGCACATGTGTCTACGGCGGTGGGCATGAAATACGCAAATTGCGCACGCACTAAAAACGAAAAAAGTATGGCGTGTGTAAAACGGCGAAAGCCAAATGGGTCTAAAAACACGTGCGCTACATGCCCAGCGAACGTTTAATAGAAATATTAATAATACGTACAATAAATCTAACTCAGCGGAACAAATCGTTTGAGCTGGACGCGTATTATGAATTCATGACTAAACCGGAAGTTAATAGATATTTAACGCGTCGCAACGCTCAATTGTCGCGCTCACGCGCGAAAAGATTCGGCTAACTGGATTTTATGGTTATTAACGGCCAATTTTCCGAAAATCATCCGCAGACGAAAGCTGCGCGTAACGCGTTCAGCGTAGCGAAAATTCGGTACAATGTAAACTTTGTTTCACGTCTCTTTGATCGTTTATTGAGAAATTATTTCACGCGTCCTTGCAAATTTAACGTTATCTTTGATAATCCCCCTGTAAATCCAATCGCCATTTTGACAATCAATTTCGCAAATATCTCATCCAGACTAGAAAGAACGGCTATTTAATTGTTTATATAATAGTTTATGGGATAGCCTTGCGCGATCAAATGGAAACTGGTAGCACCTGATGCTCACGAATTTTTGCGAGTAAATAAATTCGATGTAGTATAAATCAATGATGCGCAAAAATTGAAAGTAACGCATAAAAATAAAATTTTACACGCGATTTATTTGGAATCGTTTATCTCGTAAAGTTATATTCGCCAACGTTACGAAAACGAGAAATAACGGGATGTGTGCAAATGTCGTTTTTATTTCGGATTAACAAAATGCGGAGTCGCGCGAAACGATAATGAGATATCGTTTAATGGAAAAAATTCCGTAAAAAACGTATGTTTTTAGTCAATTTTTTTTCTATATTGCAGACAAACTTTTATCAATAAAATAATATTCAATAAAATAATATTCAATATATTTTAAAAAATGGACTGAAAAATAACACGATGTATACATTTTTATCAAAAAATTATTCACCAATGAGTATCTACTCAATTTTTACTTTAACATTTTATTAAATACTAAAATCAATCTTTCTAATATCAAGAATACAATTTTTTAATTTTTGCACTATTTCTTTACATAAAAAATACTTTTAAAAAAATTAAAAATAGAAATTTAAAATAAATTTTATATTTATTAAAATTTCTGCTGCATAAAAAAGTTATAAAAGAGAACCCTCTGAAAGGGTTAATCGTTATCGTACCCTACAATGTATACGAGCCTAAGTTACGTAAACGCGATATCCGATAAATACATATCGTCATCTGTTGACTGCGGCTACTGAAACGGATATTTTGGCGCGACTCTTTCTCTCATCGACGTTAACGAACTTTTGCGGTTGGCCAATTACAAGCCGGCTGCCCGTGGACGTACACAAAAAAAAACCGTATTATTTTTTTTTTCATCCGCCCACTACCCTACCTTTGTAAAACTGTTGTCGCGACATTGGACGATCGACTGTACGTACATATACGTATGTACGTACGTACGTATACATTGGCACGTGGAAGCAGCGCACATACGGTGTACATACCCATCCCGGTTATGTATCCACTATGAGTTTCCTCATACATGATCGTGTGTATTTCGGCTGCGGAATAACGCACGAGATAGTCAGCGGGCCACCCCCGTTTCATCCCGCTTGGAAAATTTCGGGTGGCCGCTTTATAACTCGGCTGCTGCTGTGGCTGCCGCCGACCCATTTACTCGCTCATGTACATACAGCGCGTGCATGTGTGTGCACCCAGACCTGCACTGCATCGTAGCCAACGGCGGCGATATAAACACCGTTACTACTTGTTGCACCACTCCTAGAAACTAGGAGCAACTCGCGATTCGGCGGGCCCCCCGTGGCTGTTACCGTGGAGCAACTTCTCCATTTGTCGCTCTACGAAATATCGATCGGCATAAATTTGACCTAATATTCTACGGCGTCCCGCGGGACCCCGCGGAGGGTTAAAGCGCATGTTTAATATCATAATTATTATATGGTTCGGATATTTAATTATTACGTGGCTCGCATACTTGACGAATGAAAACTCGTGTTCTACGACACTCGTAAAACCGCGCAATTAATAGATGTTTGTTTAACCCGCGACACGTAGTTTATAGAAATGTGAATATGGATTTATGGAAATGTTGATAATGTAACCAAACTAAATCGTTTGATCTCTCACACCATACAAGTATTTTTAATTAATCGATAATTACGAAAAGATTACATTGCGAGTAATATTTCTTCGTGCGTTAATTAAGTAATTTACGCACAGAATTATCGCTCTCTGTGCACAAAACTTCAAGTATGAATAAATACAGTTATGAATACAGTTATTATATACATACATGCAGCTAATTCACGAAGAGAAGAGAAAGAAAAATATTAAATTTAAATATCATTACTATGTTTTACTCTATATATATATATATATATATATATATATATATATTTCGCGTTATGTTTGTCAATAAGTAATCTTTCTTTTAATAGAAAAATCCGTTCACTGTAGCGAACTGAAAAATGCGTAGAAGGGTAGAAAATGTTAAAACACAGAGAATGACATTCTGAAATGACGCACAGAAAAGCGTCATAATGTACGTGCAAGCTGACAACTCGGTAATATCGATCAAATGCGACCGCGTTACCGGCACCCACATGTTTCGCACGCGAATAGAAGACCCAGCATTGTTGTTATAATCCAATAGCGCCAAATGGCAGTTACAGGCAGACTACTAACCTCGATTCGTCGAAACTACAGCTGGTGACTTCGTTTTACCTTTTTTTCGGAAATCGAGTACATTGTTACATTGTCTGGGCGTGGCGGGGCTACGCCCACGTAGACAAAAATGTCGACGGTTTCCGGCAATGTCGTAGATAATGTAACCGCACGCGCGGTCGTGTAACCGCCGGGGTACAAACGTAATATTCCGTCGTGGGAAGATAAGTTTCGCGCACGGCATAAATACGCGGATCATCCTAAAGTATCGCTCGTATCAAGAGATGCGACGGCCTTCCTCTAAATAAATTCGATCTTAACTTTCGCAGACGTGTTAGCCTTGAGGCCCGTAAAAAAGGATCTCGATCATAAAATGGCCACGTCTTTCGGCTCCAATTCAATCGCGAACTGACGGCCATGAACCGTCTTCAATAGCTCCAATAACAGTTGATTATGCAAAGTTTGTTCGGCCATATGTCTTCGAATTGAAATTGAAGAGTACGAGCTCAGAAATTAATCCATTGCGGAGATTCAAATGGTTTTTCATATAATGCAAAAAGAGAAAAGATTTCTGTATTATAAAAATATATATCTATGTATAAGAACGCATCAATAAATGTCTCTAAGTATAGATATCCTAAGTATAAATAATATCCGAGTACAAATTCAATGACGCATCTCGTCTCTGCTTATTTAACATTAATGTGCTAATTAAAGTAATTTCGGCCGCATTTAGAGAGTCACTAGGTACATGTCATCTCGTTCAGGGGTTTGCTCGCAATAGCGCACTGTTACACGCTGCAACATGTTTCTATTCTTAAATTTACAAAATGTTTTCAATAAACAATATTTACCCTAATAAAATTTTATTAGGGTAACCTAATAAAATTTACTGATAAATTTTTCTGTTATCTATTGAAATCTTTATCTTATGACTCATTCACTTATTTTTTATCTGACAATGAGACTCTTTTCCCAATTTCTAATCCACTATCACAAATCCATACTAGTTCAATTTAAATATTTTATTTGCATCACATATCGTGATCCTCACATCCTTCTCTTTTTTCTAAAAATCCTTGCACTGAAAACAAAATTTATTAAAACTTAATACATATTTCTTTGAATAGTATTAAAAGTAAGCATCTATTTACAAATAAATATTTACTAAATAATTAAATCAAATTAACGGTTTTTATATAATAATAAATAAGTATATATTTACATTTAATAAATATTTATTTAGAACTGTTCAAACAAATATTTATTAACATTTAATATTTTTTTGAATATATCAGTATTTCGATACTAGAACGTGTCGCATTATTATTCATCGTTTAACTAAAATTCCTCTCTTTTCATTCCAGCGGAGATTTCTCTCGATCTAGTAGTATATTTAGTATATTTAGTATATTTAGTTCTGAGTTGTATCTGATAGTGATAGAACATATCTTCATTCCGTATTATTTTGTTTTATTCGAGTTTATGGGTAACCATAAAAGTAGTTTGAATAAATCTTTTTTTCAACATAAATTAAAAAAAAACATACTTAAATAATACATCTTAAATATAAAAATTATTGATTATAAAAGATTTATTTCATCTTGACATAGACATTTATTTCATCTTGGTGTAAGTGACTTGTTCTGAATGAAGTTTGTAATAGGATAGATGTTTACTTTCCTTTTATTAAAACATTACGTTGCATCTTGCTCGTAACAGCGCTCATCAAGAAATGTAAAACTCCTTAATGCAAGCTTACCCTTATATAGTTCACTCGATGGCGCTGATCACTGTTACTATGTATAGAGCTCTAGATATACAAGAGTAATGCAATTCTTTGATCTTTGCGGATGCTGACAACTTTCTTATTGACTATTTTGACCGCTATTTTTAAGATCTGATAGTTGATCATTCAATAAGTAAAAAATAATAAATAAGCTTAGTTAATTCTTTAATATAATATGATTATTAGATAAAAATGGAAGTAAAAAATTCTACGCTTCTTGTAAATCTAGAGTTCTAATATTAGGAGAGTTCAAATTATACAATAATGCGCATTCCTTCTTCCGCCCTTCAGTTAGATGTGCGATTTTACGATCTCGCAAACATCGTGATTTTTCTTTTCTTGAATCGCAATTCGATATATATAATATATAACTGGATTTTCAATCGCAAAATCGCTTGCAATTAAAAATTGCGGATGTAACTTAAATTGTATATGTAATGAAGTACTTATTCATTAAACATTAATACATATATAGAAAAATGATAAAAATAAAAATTATTTTTACTTCACATGATTTAAATATTACGATGAATATATATTTTTGGTTTCGATTATTAAATAGTTATTTGTAACATTCAATATGATTAACTTATCTGTTTAGAATTTGTTCCTCTTTAATAATTCGTTCAAATTTGTAAAATTTGATATTTAAGTAAGAGAATTAAAAAGATAAATTTAAAATTGGGCGTGCACGAGTTTTATTTATGGCAAGATATTAAAAATATTTGCCTTTTTTCACATTGTGTATAAAAATTAATATGTGTTTAAATTAATATGTCTTTATATGCTGTTTAATAATTACTTCCTTTAATTTAACTTAATAACTTAATTAATAATTTTAAATGTTATATTAATTATTGTATAATTATTTAATATTTTGTGTAGTAAAATATTCTGCTTCTTTTTTAATTCTTTTATCATGCAAACAATTCGACTAACGTGTAATAAAAATCGATATGATTTTCTGTTTCACAAAGGTATTTTTTCTTTGAAAACGTAATTCGAATTTTATTAAGAATTTTTCAATGCTTTAGATTAAAAAACAAATGCTTTCGTATTTGCTGCGTTCTATCAATTAATATTTCTTATCATTTGATTAGCTATCACTGTTCTAAAACTTATCAAAGATTTTTAATGTGACGAAAACGAATAGTTGAACAAACATACGCATATAGAAATAGCGATGTGATATATCACGTTCGTACCGATTTTTAAGAAAGATCGCAGTCGCGATGTACAATTTTAAAAATCGCATGTCCCTACCTTCAATGCGCTTATGAAAATATTCTCACGTTTCGAGGAATGTGCTGACAATCAGGAGAGCGGGCGAATGGTTCTAAAACGATTCGAGGTATACCGAGGAAAAAGCTCTCGATGGAATAAAGGACGAGTGGAAAACTCGAACGGGACGCACGTTCTGGTTATCGTATGGGCCCGTACGATATCCAGAATCCTCAGTGCAACGGATGCATATACACGCGAACACACGCGGAGAGTCGTTCTCGCTGCATTAACGCCCGCGCGCACACGCATGCAGCGTGCAATTGACACACGGGCATACACGCGCGTGCACAATACGTACGTACGTATCTTCGCCACGTGCTGATCAGTGCACTGTATGGCATACGAGTATATGTGCTGCGTGAGAAGGTTTGTACGAGAGCTCGCTTTGTACAGTCGCGTGTTCGGTCACGTATAGCGCATGTATACTGAATGTGCGTGTCTCTGTGGAATACACGTATGTGCGAGTACATACATGTATGCGCGAATATGTATGTGTGTATAGGTGCGGGCGCTTTCCACGTTGACCCGCTGATATCTATATAGACGTATACACGTAGGAGGGGCGCATGGATGCGCGCAAATGGCCCGGCATGGCAGTCTGTACTCTGCAACGCTGTTTGTACATGTGCATGTGCATGTGCTGCCGGCTGTGCTGACTTGTGTTCGGGGAAGGGACGAAGGGAGAGGATAGGGTGGAGAGGAGGAGGAACGGCGAAACGCGATGTGGAACACACTCGCTCTCGATGGGTCACTCTCACTCTCTCGACCGAGAGGGAAATTCGGCAGCTGTTTTAAACCCGGCTAACTGGCGAAACTCTACCACCGAGCCAACTCTACCCTCCTATCTCTTCGAGCTCGGCCCCCGCGTGTATCCCTCCATATTACTTTCTCCCTTCCTTCCGACGCGCTTTTATGAGCCCCTCTTTGTCACTCCCGTCACCCGAACGCTGCATCACGCGACGCAGTAGTATTTACGGATACGGAAAATCGATTTTTGCAATGGTGATTTCATCGCGCGGCTCGCGGCCGAAGCGCTCTAAAATTCACGCACTCGCCTTTGTCTCAAGGGCACCGAGCAGTAATTCGATGGGAACCAAGAAGAATACCGTACACCTGTATGCACGTTGGCTTAATTCTAATTATGTTACGTACGTCCACTTATATGGTGAAATAAATAATGAGTACTGTTACAATCAAGAATTTTAACATAAAGAGATATTGTATCATATTATTTAATTAGCAACTGTTTCTTCGAAATTATTTTAAAATGATTATTCAATTTTTATAATTATTTTTATAATTATTTTAATAATTATCGAATTAAACTGATAAAAATCGATATATTAAATTTTAATATGGTTTTATTCATTTTTCGTTAGTTACATTGAATTTTGCAGTCTTGGTATGATCTACTTGTATTACTTAAGATCGAATATTCGTTATCAGCATCAAGTTGTACATTTCTTTCGTTCTGCGTGCATAGACATAATTAGTCGAACGAGACCAACAAAACATAACAGACGATTTAGTTTCTTAAAACTTTTACGGTGATAAGAGTGTTGCGTCGTAATAGCTCTATTTGCATGAAATTATAAAAAAAAGGAATCATTATCGTATATATAGTCAGATAAACTGCAAAAATATTATATCTCCGAGGTATACGCTTTTAATTATGCTACTCGCTATATACGTTTATCGTCGAAGCGAAAATACAACGCTTGTCGCTTACCGGAATATTCGTTCGGCATTTTCAACTATCGAGTTTATGTCCGTGGCTTTTTTGTATGAAGCGACATGCTGCACACAGGCTTCAGTGTTTCCAGGACAGATATCAGTTGCTCTAATTTTGAGTACTAACAATACGCCAGTCTCACGCGGCTCTTTCGACGAACACACATATATATACGCGAACGCGCGTGGCGCGAGAGAGAAAATCCAAATATGGAAGCACGCAAATGTAAAAGAGAACAGTATAGTAATAATAATGAAAAATGAAATATGACGGATAAAGGATTTCGTTGCACTCGTCTAATTAGCTAAATGGATTCGTCAGATCTCGGATTAAGGCATTATCTCACAAGTTATTTATCATCCGATAATTCTAGAGATATACATTTAAGATCCATTTCTGCCTCAATGTCGCTTACGTATGAAGGCATTGTGATCTCTCTCTATCAGCAGTCTTCTCTATTAATAGAGAACTCCAACAAAATTGTCATCATCACGGATACATGATATTGGTTGCTATCTATTGACTTGTGTGTCAGGGAACACAATATACATTATCTTTTTTATTTCATGTTAAAACAACATGTCTATTTGTATTCTACGTAGTGAAATAAAATTCAAAATATTTTTTTTATAAACCCGATTCTCTTTCTGTCTCTCTATGTCACGCTTGATGATAAAACTCCTTTTATTGCTGGTGGATGAAATTAATCGATTTCTCGCATGGTATATTCTGTATTTACAGCCTATTCTTTGTCGTCACGAAAAGAGCGAAAAGAATATTGAAAATTCACGTTGCGCGCAAAACTCACTCGCGTTCGAGAGTGAGCGAACCGCGACGAACAGGCGCAGCCTGGTTTGGCAACGGACACGGCGTTCGACGGTCGTCCGTATCACGAATGCATTTTCAACGTGTGTGCGTGGCGTGTATGCGTGCGTGTATGTAACACGCCGTGCACATTTGCGTCACCCTCTTTTCTCCTCCCATTCCCGCTCGCCATCCCTCTCGCTTCTTTCCTCCTTTCTCTTCGCGTTTCTTCCCGCTTCGTCGCACGAATGTTCGTGTGGCAGCCTCGCTGAACGTATGGTATTTTTTACCACACACTGACCTGGGTTAACTCGGCGCGCAGTGCCGAATAATAAAACCGCCGGAACCACTGACCCTCTCTATACATACATAAACGCGTATGCGCGCGCGCGCGTGTGTGCGTGTGTGTGTGCGTGTGTGTGTGTGTGTGTATGCGTGCACATACATACACACGCACGGACGAATGCATGCACTAGCATCATCCTACGCCAAACCCGCTCCGCCCTCCAGCCAAATATAAATGTGCCCGATGCATCGTACACATATACGCATACAGATGCATACACTTGGCAATGGTAGTAGAATGCACCGAGTAGCATATAAACGATGCCTCGAAACCGAGGGCAGGGCCACGGTCACCCGAAAATACGGCCGCGCCTCATTCTCGTCGCCTTTCTCTCTATCTTCCACGTCTGCTATATATACTTTTCCCTCGAATTCCCTTTCTTTTCCGTCGCTGTGCGCGGCAAGTTTCAATGGCTGCGCTATGTGCATCGCTACAGGCTGATTCACGAGACGCAACCGTCGATGACATATCATTACGCGATACAATCTCTCGCGAAGTATTCAATTAAAAAAAAATTATGTATACGTTATGAGAATAAATGTTTTGTTGCAAGTATAATAATTTCTGTCTGTTTCTATTTTTACATGGAAAGAACAATTTTGCTGAAGTACTTACAAATTTAACTACATACTGATCTGAAAATAATTTTAAACCAGAAAATAATGAAAGAAAAATAATTATTAAAACAATTCGATTATCTATTTATTCAAAATAATTACGTAAGAATTTTAAGTATGACGAGTAATATGCAGCAAAATATTTTAAAAACTATAGTAACCAATTTGAGCTTACATAATTATTTTGATGATTCAATAAAATTATTTACAGATCTAGCTACAATACTTCAACAAAACTGTTCTTTCCATATATCTTTGTAAAATATTAAAAAACTTAAGATTGTATTTTCCTTTCTATGAAAAAAAAATCTCTCTCCATGAAAAAAAAATATATCTATTTATCGGATAAAAGTAATTGAATTATATTATATTTATTTTAGATCTTTTTAAAAATAAGATTACTCTCCACATTCTTGTACAATGGCATATTCAATATAGAATGAAATGTTAATAAGAGGTAATCAATTGTGTATTTAAAAATGTAGGAACATATATATACGTATATACGTGTATATTTCTTTGACAATTAACTTGACTGAAGACATCCAACATTAACATCTATCCATACGTTGCTAATGACATTACACACTTGCGGTTTTCTTTACCACGTCTGAGTAAACATTTTATGTTTGAAAGCCACGTATATTAATTGACTTAATATTTTCTCCGTTTAAATGCTACCTACACCACCTTATTACACTTATTATCTATTCAATATTCCAGATTTTATTCAATTCTAAGCTGTCATTGCGAGAAGTTCACAAATCATTCAAGTAAAATGCAAATGAATATATTTGATCGTTGACATAAAAATAAAAAATCTCTCATTATAAATATCTTCTAGAAGATAGCAAATAAATATTGATAAAATATTGCTCAAAGCAAATATAACAGCCAAAAAACTTGATTTTTTAATGAATAAAGGAAATTTTATCGTTTTGTTGCTTAAAAAAATTCGGATTACGCATATTCTCTAAAATATTCTCTTTTATAGTGAATTGTCACTCTAAAGAGTAGAATCTTGGTAAGATTGAAAATTGAGCCAATCTTTTTCAAGACTTGTTTAATTTTCACTCTTTAAAGTGAGATTCTACTCAAAAAAATTTGAAGAGTATTTATCGTGTGCAGGAAAATTTGTACGGAATGCATGACACAGAAAAGTGGCCCGACATGATGATTATGCTTAGAGCACTCCTGAACAAAGCGTTCACTGTCCTGCCGACCACGACCTATCCGAATGCGTACCAGCACGCGTATACATGCGAGACACTCTGTGTATAAGCGAAAGGTTCGTCAAGCTATACGTTTGTACCGAATTCACAATCGCAGGCATACATCAAGTACAGGAAGAATAAAAGCTGCATCTAAAAATACCTATCATTTTTCAACCTAAATTGTCTCCAGAATATTTTATTTTAATATTCTATTTATATACACTGGCTAACAAAATTAACGCAATACCTGTTTCACTCTGCAAAAATAGGCAAATTTCTAGGTAGAATAACTTTGTCAAAAATCATCGTATCGGGGGGATATGTTTAAAAAAGTATTTTACAAATTAAAACCTCTTTCAAATTACAACTTTAAAAAACGGTCTCATGGAGATTTTATGAAGTTACACAACATAAATGAAGATTTATTAGATCTCAAAATTTTTCACGGATTTGCGGAGTTCCACGGAGTGGACTAAAAATTGTACACAAATGCGATTTACATTTGAAAGAGCGAATCTTTATCTTTAATTTGTTTTTTTACAAAGCTCCGTACAATTTTTTTTCATCGAGTATTCAATGTTGAAGCAAAAATGACTCCGCAAATTTCGTGAAAAATTTTGAGATCTGCTATATCTTCATTTATGTTTGTGTAACTTCCGTTACACAAAAGATAAAATCTCCATGAGATCGTTTTTTAAAGTAGTAATCTGCAAAGTAGAGATTTCAACCTGTAAAATGCTATTTTAAACATCCCAATACGACAATTTTTGATGAAGTTATTCTATCTTGAAATTTGCCTATTTTTGCAGAGTGAAACAGGTGTTGCGTTAATTTTGTTAGCCAGTGTATAAATTATATTTCTCTCTCTATCTTTTTCCCCTCTATCTTTTTCTTAACGCGAAATATATTAACGTTAATAATTAATACTATAATAAAGATACAAAAAATTTTTAATATAAAATGAATATAATCATACATTTTATATTTTCTAAATCTTTATCTCTTAATACTAATTATTAGCATTAATAAATTTCATGTTAGGGAGAGGATAGAGAGAAAGAGAGTGAGAAAGAAATATAATATACATGTAAATATTATATAATGTTAAAATATCCTGAGATAGAATTATTATAATATCTAAATATCTATAATTCAATGTCATTTGTGAATATTACAAATAGCGAACGGTTTCTTTTTCTAGGTATTGAATATGATTAATCGTGTATTGTTATCTTGACGAATTCATCTCCGCTAGATAAAGATTTCACTACTAATTCACATATAACAAAGCGGAAAATCAATCACGATCGAATTCGAATTTCCAATGCGCGTCCAACTATCGTAACTAGCATAATACCACGAAACGCAAGTTAAACGCTCATTCTGAACGAAGTCGTGGGAGTTAAAATTCAACCACTGCGGTCGAGCCGCAGCTCCAATTCGTCTTTTAGATCGCGCCGCACGAATGCACTGTCAAAGCGCGCGGTATGTACTGGTATCGATAAAGCGCAATTAGCGGAATTGTATTGGCCGCACACACAGTTGCGCGCAAACAGCAATAACGAATCGATTATGTCTTTTTTTTTTAAACATCGCGTTCGATCGATCCACGCTATCCGGCATCGATCGCGACGTTCTAAACAATCTGAAACCAGACACGATCGTTCTGACTCATTCGCGATACTCGCGAGTATGTCAGTCAATAACCTGCGGCGCGACGCGATGATAATCGCGAAGAAAAAGCCCCGATATCAATACTCAAAATCAAATTAACTTATACAATTCTATTTACTATAGAAAAACAAGAAAAATATTACGAATATAAATTGTAACATCCCACGTAGATATTCTCGCTTAATAGAGATGAAATAGAATGTTTTCGTTTAGAACGAACTATAAGCAAATCAATCAGAAATAAGCAATAAGCAAGTCAATCAGAAATAAATAATGAAGCAACCATTGTTTTGAACAACTACGACTAAAGCATTTAGCCTTTTTTTCTGCATCGTATAATTATAATGTTTGTTGAGAGAATTTTTCCAATTCAGGTATTAGGCCGCACACAAAATTTCGCAATAATAAAATTTCATAAGAAATTTCATAAACTTAAGCCGATAAGTCAATCAGGATTGCTTTAGGTCTACGTAATCTAACGGAAATAGAAATAGCAGTAAACTTATCCATAAAGTGAGTTTCAACCGGTTGAAATTTCTACATAATATTACATATGGATAATTTGTATATAGATATTAAGTACGAATTAGAAGTTGATAGTATATCTATAGTGTGTTGAATCTATACCTGTATATCTTCTTTGATATATATACATATAACCTTCAAGAGGAAGATGTTTGAAGAAGATTCCCTATAGTGGCCATGTAATTGAGTGATTTCCCTATTTAAAAGTCTGATTTGTAAAGAGCTTTTTTCTTGAATTATTAAGTACTTATTAAGTTATTTTAGAAATTATTATTAGATATTCACACAAATGTGAGATTATTTGTGTTGTGAACAATAATAATTACATTTTATTATAAAACATATGTAACTTGATAACTAATCAAATTCGTTATTATCGATCACTAATTTTTTTCAGCACCTACAAATAAAAGAATGGAAGATGATCATACATATGATTCACACAATGTATTCTCTTTCGCTCAAGATGTAACAAATATGACTAATGAAAATGTTGATGAAAATGTTCTAGTTTCAAACACAGAGAATGCTTTGTTAATTGATTTAGTTAGAGGATCCTCATTTGTATGACAAATCATCACCCAATTTTAAAGATTCTTTAATAAAAAAGAATTCATGGGAA
>Ga0157363_1003729_pt1 | contig 13840 bp, 11 predicted proteins | sample AttsexASBM1_FD_111477 | JGI IMG/M metagenome (GOLD analysis project Ga0157363, IMG submission 111477) | Fungus gardens microbial communities from leaf cutter ant in Ribeirão Preto, State of São Paulo, Brazil - Atta sexdens ASBM1 | ecosystem: Host-associated > Fungi > Mycelium > Unclassified ...
AGTTTCTATCGTCAAGGAATTCGCAAGCTCCCCGAAATATGGCAAAAGGTCGTTGATGCAAACGGAGAATATTTCGCTGATTAATATTTTTTCGTTTGTTTTTGAATAAAGATTGAATTTTATAAAAAAAGCTCAGAACTTTTTTGTACACCTAATATATTAAAAAAAAAATTAGCATTATTTGCACTCAAGCTGTTATCACTACCGTCAAGCAGTTGTAGAATGCAGTTATAAAACGCATTTTCTCTATAATGAATATGATTAAAACTAAAGCACGTAATAAGATGCTGATTGAAATGCTAGACAGCTTAATAAGAGTACGAATGTACTTTTATTATATATAAACAATGTATGTTGTTCAAGTTTCGTAACTAAATCTATGTTAGCTGATTAAAAAATAGTTTATCTTAAAAAAATATTTGATGACAATAACATGGAAGAGATAGAAATTGAAATATGTTACAAGAATTAAAGTTTACCTTATTTTAGTTTATCCGATATACTATAAAAATTTATGCTGTGTAATACAATTATTACAATACTCATGTGGTATGCATAGTTAATTACGTAATGTGCATTTCATTTAAAAAGGTTATATTACCAAAGATTTCTGTTTATATTATATATGCAATTATATCGTATTCATCCTTTTAAACGCAATTACTGATTATGCGATATCGCACATTTATCAGTCTTGATATTTGAAAAAAGAAAATAATAGAGAGAATAAAACAAACTTGGCAATGAGTAAAGTAAACTTAAGGATCATTCGTACATGATAAGATTAATAAAAGAGTTCGTTTGCCATAATGAACTAATCGACATAATACAACTTGGAAAGGAAAAAAATCTTGACTCGAAAATATGATACTTCTTATAATATTCTAATAAATTGTTATTAATCTAATCTACTAATATTTCTAAAAAAAGAGGAAGAAGGAGCTAATACACATCTTGAGATACTTAATTGTTTTCGTTGCTAAGCTACAATACTTTAGACAAGATGCCATTAACAATGAAGGCACAGAATATCGTTCGCAATCCGATTATGAGACCGCTTTCAGAGATATAAGAGAATGCGAACGCAAACTGATTCAGAAAATGGAAGCATTAGAAAATATGATTAGCGCATTATTCGCTAATCTCTTTATCGCATTAATACCTCCCGTGTCGACACCTACCAATGAAGGCCTATCAGCATCGTTTTTTTAAAGCCTGCGACTTTCAGCAAACGCAACATTTTCCGGAACTACGCCCTATCCAAAATCGAATATTCAAGACGCTCTCGAACTCGTACCTAAATACAATAACATATCTGTTTGGTAATTTGCACTTGTAAGAAGAAACGGTTCCCTTAATCGACGAAGCTCACCTTGTTCGATTGTTTGTTACCTTGTAATAAATTAACGCATCATCTGGCAGTGGAGGATGAGAACTACCCCTGATGATAAATTTCTTGACACGCTTAAATGAACTTTCGGACCGGGGGAAGAAGCACAAATTAGTATCGTGTATAAAAAATCGAATGAGCATGTCTAGGATGAATTAAGAATCTCAGAACCGCCATATCAACTTAATCTCAATCAATCTTTGAACAAAAGTCAAATCTCAATCGACTCTTTCGCTTAGAAGCGTTTTATGAGGGATTGCCACGCGAATACCGCATCGAAATCAGAATACAGAGTTACACCGATTTTAGGGACGCCTGGGATAAATAATTACAATAGCAAGCGATTATAGAGGGAAGATAATAGAGAAAGAAATTTTCGCGCTCCGCACACAGATTCCTCGTCTCCTCATGTACTCTCAAGCGATTCCCGCTGAGGGAGCAGTAAATAATTCTGCTAGCCACTACGAGCAAAAGATTTGCGGTTATTGTAAAGCCTTCGGACATTTAATTAATGTGTCGCAAGCGTCAATATCGAGAAAATTATAATAATAATAATGCATATAATAATAATAATAATAATAATGCATATTTTTGGGATAGCAATACAAATTCGAATGACTCTACTTCACTTCACGAATGATTCTACCGGGCGGAGCGAGTCGCCAGGAAAACTTGTTGGAGATCTCGACAAAAGGGACTCCCTGGGGCTTAGAAAATGTTCGTCCCGTTCATCTGATGAATTGCGTTCAAAACCAATCTACGTCCTTCGAGTCATCAGCAGAGGCATATCCTCCGTTGAATTCAAATCATCTTTTTTCCACGGATCAATCGCCTTCATGCTCGATATCGGAGTACAACTAAATATAATAAAGTTAAAATGCATAAATGAACATACCCCTTTTGATAAAAATGAGACTCTTCAATTGACCGGTATCACAGAGGATGTCATAAATAATAATCCTATTGACAATAAGAGCACACATTTTACAAACTTCATTAGTATTTATATAGTTCCAAATGCCTATAACACAACAGGATATATTAGGTCACTTTCTTCACAGAGCACAATGTATCAATTATGCTGATAACAGCAGCATTTGGCGCAATTATGTTTTCCCGTTCAAATCCCAAGAAATCATGATCATTCCGCCACGATGTAATTCTGGTTTCGTTATATACGTTTTCAATCCAGAAATTAAAACTAGCTATTTGCCTCTATTCTTGCGAAGGGGTATTCGCTGGAGATACTTTCGTTACTTGTATTAATAAAGCTTATGTAAGAGCAATTAACCCTCTCGACCATAAAGTCGAGCTTCTAATACCCACAGTTGAATTACAAAAGGTTAATAAAGCCTCTCATGAACCTCTTCATTATGAATTTAATGAAAACAAGAAAAAAATCCTGTCATCCCGTGGGATCTCCTGAAAAAAATCTCCCAGAAAATACAATCAATCAGTCAATCAATCAAAAAACATATCAAATTCTCTAATAACGTCAAGAAAATATTAATATAATCAAAAAAAATAATAAGCAAAAATCGCTTTCTTCTTCCAACTCTTCTACTAACTCCATTACTTCTAATTCTTCTAATTCTTCTATTATAATTCTTCTATATCCCTTGTTGAAGCTCTCCTCTAATACAGAATATACTCATCTCTACGAAGGGCCTTCTAATATTTCTAATTCACATCCCTCGTTAGTGCTCTCGTATAGAAGGTACTCATCCCTACGAAGGGTCTTCCAATTCTTCTATTCCCTCTAAGTCTTTTAACACTTCTAATTCCAACTCTCTACTCCCCATCCCTTATAATATTTTCAACACTTCCTTATAATAAGGAAATAGCGATTTCTCTAGTTACTAATACAATAAATAATACTACTAACAAGGCATTAATGACTATTATTAATTCATATGTTAATTTGGCGAATAAAAATCATCGAGACGATAACGATGACAATTTTATTTACAAACTTGACAGGATAACGAAAATTCTTCAATTATTACGACTCAATCATCTTTCTCCAATCTCCGAAAAAGAATGTTGTTTCTTTAATTGAAACTTACAAGCGACGGATTTTACTTGCCTGCTGAATACCTTGACAGAAATCATTAGTAACACATAAAATAGTTACTACTGATATCTTATCGATATACACGAAGCAGTATCGCTTTCCGCCAGTATATAAGAACGAAATAACGTATCAAGTTAAATAACTGATTGATAAAAATATCGTAAAACCTTCCACTTCTCCATATTGCTCTCCGATCTAGATAGTACCAAAAAGGCAGATTCGTCGGAAGAGGTGGCGTAATTGATTATAGGAGAGGATTAAATGAAAAAACTATAGGCGATGCTTATCCCTTGTCTAACCTTTGTGATATATTAGATCAACTTGATAATGCCAAGTATTTTTCCGTGCTAGATTTAACCAGTGGTTTCCGTCAAATTCTTATGAATCGGACGCGCATAAAATCACATTTTCTACGTCTCACAGGCACTATTATTTTTCGCACATGCCATTCGGCTTGAAAAACGGTCTAGCTACATTTCAGCGTCTTATGATCAAGTGTTAAGTGTCTTACAAGAGATAGAGTTATTCGTGTACATGGATGACATTGTAGTATATGCAAGTTCATTAAGAGAACACGATATTAAGATGGATAAATTGATGAATCAGGTAAGATCGGCAAATCTGAGTTTGCAACTCGATAAATGCGAGTCGTTTCTGTGTCGTGAGACAGCATTTTTTTCCCATATTTGAAACACATGATTAGCAAAGACAGAGTTCGACCAGATCCGGCAAAACTATCGGCAGTAGAGAACTTTCCTATTCCACCAAATGCCAAAAACATTCGTCAGTTCTTAGGGTACTATCACTGGTTTATCCCCGGGTTTTCTAAAATCACTAGTCTACTATCGAATTTATTAAAAAAGAACGCGATTTTTGTTTGGAACGACGCGACTCAAGAGGCTTTCGACACATTGCGCAAGCTGCTTTATCAAGAATCCGTTTTGAAGTATCCAAATTTTGAGCGTGATTTCATAATAACCATTGATGCTTCTAACTATGTTGTATTGCAGAGATATCGAGCCTAAGAGAGATCAAGACCTCCCTTGCTTACGCTTCTAGAGATTTAAATTCGGCCGAAAAGAATTACTCAACCATCAAAAAAGAATTGCTTGCAATAACCTATTGTGTCAATCAGATCTTATATGGTCGCACTAGTTACGGATCACCAACCATTGACTTGCTTATGTCACTTAAAGGATCTTACGTCACGCTTTATGCGACGGCATCTTAAACTCGAGGAATATGATTATAAAATAGTGTATAAAAGGGAAACTTAATAGCAATGCGGAATCGGGCTTCTCCCGATTCCTCTGGAATTTCCACCTTCTTCTCGCGATGAACGCTTGGATACTCTTGATTTCGATTCTGATACGGAGGTAACTGACATTTCCGACATTGACGACATGATTCTCCCGATTCTCCCGCAGTTTCAGTAAGCTCGACCTCATTACCGAAGATCTGCGTATGAGAAAGTTGCTTTGTTAAATCGAGTTGAATTTCATCGATGACGCTTAATAAAAGACCTTTCGATAATGGCGCGTACAAACTTCATAACGCCAAGAAGTTATTGCACATAGATGAATTCATGTTCGGAAGGGCCCGCGTTTTTTACTTCAACGCATGCGTTATAGTGTTACCTGTGAAAGAGGGATCTAACATTCGCTTAGATGAAATAATCCTTGATTATTTTTGATGTAATCACGAAATTAAATTTATGAACAATAAGCATTTGACAAACCAATAAATTAGATTTAATGCCATGGAAGACAGTACGGTCCTTGTTAAAACATATTTTGCGAGCGAACGCGCAGTCACTATCACTGTATGAAACAGCCATTACCCCCTCCTGTGGAGGGAATAGGATTATTCGCGAGCATTATGAGTCACATGCCGGTGGACACAAAGGTGTCACAAAAACATATCTTTTTATTAAAAAACGGTGTATTTGGAATAATATTTAAATTTAAGAGTTCGTAAAATGATGCCACTTGTCAAACAAGAAAACTCGTTAAAAAGAAAATTAGACAACTGATGATCCTAACAGATACATCGAGTCGCGCTTTCAATAAGATCATGCTTGATATTGATTGATTCTCTCAGGGCAACTGAGTAATATTTATATTCTTATAATGCAAGATTTGCTGACTAAATATTTTATTTACGCGCCACTATCAGATATTAGAACCGAAAGTACAGCCGCAGCGTTTATATAATTATTTCATTTGTCGTTTTGACTGCCCACAGCATCTCATCGACCAAAATCGCAATTTCATGATCCTTTTCATGAAGGCTATTACTAAAAGATTTCGTACTCTTCTATTAGCGCTCATCACCCTCAATCTAATAGCTCGCTTGAGCATTCTCACACCATACTAATGTAGTACTTAAGATGTTTCGTCGAGAAGGAAGTTGAATAGGATGCATTGATTAATAAGGTTAGTTTTTCATATAATGCATCCGTTTATGAGGATACTGGTTTTACGCCGCATAAATTGATATATTTGGAACACCTGCACGAATTCCTTCTAGTTTGAATTTCGAAGAACTCGATGATACATACTCTTATTACTTGACGAACCTGTTCGAGGAAATCCGCGAGTTGCAAAGTATTGCTAGGACTAATTTACAAAGAGTAAAGGAGAAGTCAAAGGGATATGATAAACGCGTTAATCAAGCGCGTTAATCATTCGCAGTAAGAGACTACGTCCTTTTACTCAATAATTATAGAATAATTATAGAATACTGATAAATTCGCCGCCGAATATTTAGAGCCCTATAAGGTTATCAAATTCCTAGAAACGCGAAAACAAAAATTCTAATTACAACAATACAGCGCGAATAATACACGCCAACCAACTTAAGAAAACTTATATTAACGAAACAGAATGATCCATTTCATGTTCCAAATGATTTCTAAATTTCTCTTGCTGATCATCCTGATCCGCCTCACAATGACTCTCACAGGATATAACTGTAGCCTATCATATTGAATCATACTGTAGTATCTCTCATTGAAATCAAGGAGTGCAGAATGCTTACATAGTGTACACCTGGCACTACTTCAGTTGCCAATCACTCTTTTCATCAACGTACTTGCTTGTAGAACGGAAATTGAAAATATCGTCATTAATGGGAAAGATAATATCGAATAATTCCGCGCCGAGAATCATAGATTTTATTTACCAGTAGATCTCATCACTTGTGTAACTTTACATAATCAGAAGAAATTTCGCTTAGGAAATGTCATTCATTTTCGAAAATCTCGTGAGCAAGCGTCGTTAATAGTTGTTTATTTTCTATATCAGATGACGCCGTTATAATTGATTTAGTTAAAAAATTTAAGAGTATTAATGTTAAGACGTATATACATATTTTGCTCAAACAATATATGATGCCTGTAAATACATTAGATGGTAAGTTTGTGCCTTTCGGTATTGCTTGTAAATATTATGACTTGTATTGCATGAACGAAGACAATTTTTTCTTCTTTTTTTTCAATGGATGTGAAAGTCATTCAATATTATATCGGTTCACTGCTAACGAGATCTCATATCCGAATTTTATCCAAGCTTATTCTTTGCCACATAGTGATGTTTAATTATTTTTCTTCGTCCGTAAGTCAGTAAGTTTTTAGAAAAACATAATAAAACACATTTTTTTTTATCGATTCATTTTTATTTCTCAACATAATCTTTTTTCAGTTCGATATACTTGATCTAACGACTCTCCAACTTTTTCAAGCCGTCCGAATAATATGATTTGTCCAATCCTTCAAAATAAGCTTTTGTTTCGGTGATGAGCTGTTCTCTAATGGTGAATCTCTTTCTTCCGAACCATTTCTTCAGATTTAGAAATAGGAAATATAATAATCGCAGGGGGCTAAATCTGGCGAATATGCTGAATGGGGAAGCAATTTGTAGCGAAATTCATTGAATTTGGCCATCGGCTGGGCACGTGTATTGTCTTGATGGAAGAGCACTTTCTTCTTCGTCAAATGGGAATATTTTTTTTTTTAAATAATGTTGAAACGGTCCAATAAAGCTGCGTAATAATTGCCATTGATCGTTTGCTTTGACGAAAGATAATCGATATGAATTATACCGCGTGCATCCCAAAAAACTGTGGCCACCTAGTCGATTTTACAGTCTTCGCTTTCTTCGGAGCTGGTTCACTCGGTGAAGTCCATTGTTTTGACTGTTCCTTCGTCTCGGATGTGAAGTAATGGATCCATGTTTCGTCCACAGTAATAAATCGACGAAGAAATTCATCTGGATTGAAACCTCTCGAAACATTGTTTTGAAATCGTCGCACGGTCATGCTTATGATCCACATTGAGCCACTTGCACCCATCTTGCCGATAGCTTTTTCGTATCCAATTATTCGTGCAAAATTAAAATCACTGTGCCATGTGATATGCTTGTGGCCTCAACAAGCTCGCGCACTTTCATTCGATCAAAAATATTATGGACTTTATCGATGATTTCTGGCGTAGCAGCAAATTGGACATCCCAAATGAGGTGCATCACATGTGGATGTACGACCACGTTTAAATTCATTTGTTCACCCAATTGTATACAGCTATCGCAAACGCTAGTGCAAATGTGCTATGAACATTATCCAAACTCGGCTTTGATTTCTTTTGGCGTTAAACTTTTTATATGTAGATCACTGCACGAAACTTGTTTTTTTTCCATTTTGTAAAAAATACAAAGATTGTTCACTTTAATCGTCTATAGAAACCATGAGATGAATTCAGCGCAAAATTTGACAATAATCAGCTGAGAGATGTTACTTGTCAAAAAGTAATGTAATACTGCGAGTGCTGACAGATTTTCTAAGAACTTATTGATTTGCCCTCGTAATAAGAAAGTGTGATTATAAGGATAAACGTTTGCGAAACTTGTTTAATTTCGATAAATTACATTCTATTGTAAAACTTCATATCATTCTTCACGTTATTATATCGAATAGATTTGACGATGTGAATAATGTTATAAACAAATAGCGTTTGAAAAATGTTTGAGAAAAGAGATAGAACTGCGCACCGTAATGTTATGGGCATGGAAGGACCGGATGTATTCGCTTATTCTCTCATGGGAAAATTCGGCATTCATTAGAGGTAAAACTGCTTATATCAATATTTGTTCAACTGAGGTTAATTGGAAATTGTTTCTCTGAGCAATTACAACAAACGACGCTCCATCTAACGCCAGATTCCCTAATCACAACAAGAGGGACAGAAATCGCTTACGACTCCGCTATTTTTACGATGTACCAAGTCAGTAATATTTGGTACACTTACGGGCCGAAACTGGTAAAAGTGCTCCACCGATAACATTAGATCCGAACGAGATATTATGGGGACATAATATCCCGCCCTCATACTTGCCGAATCTCGTAAAGAAATTACGAAGAAATATATTTCCGAGTACAACTTAACACCCTAACACACTCTCATATCGAAAAGTTTGGCTTAAGATCTGTGGAGGATAAAACGTTAATCATTGTCGTTTTGATGGGAATTAAAACCTCTGAGATATATTGGAGGGAAGCACAAACACTAAGGCCACCTCTATCCGATCCGAAACCATTCTAATCGGACGATGATGAATTACTTATGCCATGCCAAGATCTGAGCACTAACAAAACTGACTTCCATTGAATAAGACTTCATCGTTATCGCGACCTTCATCAAGCATGCTTAAACCATCCTGCAATCTGACCGTGGAATTGGACACCATAAATTCCTACGTCACCTGGAAGATCAATTTGACAGGCTCACATCATTACTGCACCCAAATCCTCTGGGCTCATTGAATTCGCCATCATCGCATCAACTTCAAAGCGCAACTCTATTCTTAAGAAGGGGAGAGGGAGGGGAGAGAGTGTTACATTCTTCCGTAGAAATATAATTTTATCTTCTTTTTGTCTTTTCGTTTCGCGCTGAATTATTTTTCGTTATTTAATCTCAGTTATCTAAAGTATTTGTATTATTTGCGGATATTCTTAGCGAGAAACTTATTCGGTGTAGTATGACTCTATCATACCGCGTTACGTGAGTCAATCGAAGCACCCGTGAGGCATGCCGTGAGCCCATGTATTGCAATGAAATTTCAGGCAGGATAACTCCACGCGGAGCTAAGAAATCATTCCCATATGTTAGGAATATCATGTCTTTATTATCCTAAACGAGATTTAAGAAAAATTGATCCGATCGAAACCCTTCGATGCCTATAATCTCTCAGTTTAAGAATAAGCTATCGCGTACCAAACACAGGCCGCGATGCGCATGTCGCTCATCGCTCCGAATTTTTAGTGGGATTTCAGCTGCTCTGGCCAAAAATATTATTAATTTTGAAATCTCACGTTATATTTAATACATTTTTATTTGATTTATTATCTTTTGGCCATCGTGACTTTAATTAGTCTGAAACAGATAAGTAAATGCGAATTTATCAGCGTTAGCGAGCGCCGACCAATTTAGAGTCGGGGAAGAAGCAGTGCAAACCACGAAGAAAGATCCAAAATTTAATTTGTTAATTACTTTACAATACCATCAATTTTCGAAACTATTAATTTGATCCTTCAATTCTAAATTGAATTCGTGGTAACGTGTCGAATTTCAACCCGATGTGACTAATATTTCCATAGAAAAATCATTTTCCAAATTCGGCACGTATTACCAATTCTGGAAAATTCGAGCTCCCCCTTCCTCTCAACTCGCGAGTCGACTAGCGCCTATATAAAGGCAAAAATCAAGCCCGGCGTGCAATTTGTACAGTCCGTTGGTCATTCTTGATCCCATCATTTTGATGAATTAGACCGAAACGCTGGTGTAATATCTCTCAGTATTCGCAATATATACAAAGAAAAGAAGAAAATACGTATGTGTTAATTTCTTTCAAACTTCCTCTTTCCTATACCTCTCGGACTGATCGCGCTTGTAGAAGGTGCTCATCCCTTCCCCTTCTTCTAGAGTAACCGCGTAAGAGTTGTTTACCTTCTTCTCCTGAACTGATCGCGCTCATAGGAACTGCCCTCCGTCCATTTTCGAAATTGACCGCACTCATAGGAGCTGTTCAATTCTTCCCTTCACTACTATCTGTTTTTTCTACAATTAATTTATAATTCTGTTTTTCTAATGCTATTATTCAACCAATCGTGTCGATAATTTAAACAAAAACATTTTCGGTAGAATGATCAACCAAGGGAACCGCGATCAATTTCAATATAACCAGTATGTCAGCCAGTTCAGTAATTCAAATTTTAATGACGTTATACTTTCATTCAATCCATTCCTCCTGAAATGATGAAACGATTTGAATTGCTCGGATCCATCGTTAATTTCTTTGTTAAATGAACACTAATCAATTTTGTTACGATTACAATTATTCGCTGAAGCATTAACGCTAATGGCAAATTCAACAAATAATTCATAAATTGCTCAATCAAATAATTCACAATGTCTCATATTGATAAAGAACTATGCCGAATTTCATTTCAGAAGGACAATAACTATTAATTTAAAATTCGAAGTCAATTACAATAGATCAATTATCATAAAGGACTCCTGTAGCATGCGATACGCCGGCGCTAATGGTTTGCTGCTTGCCCTGAGACTCGTTCCCGCTCTGATCATATCTCCCCTACTCCAATAACCACTCCGCCATTCTTTCAATCCTATGTGCGCCGCGCCGGACCGCCTCTCTCTGTCTCTCTCTCTCTCTCTGTCTGTCTCTCTCTCTCTGTCTCTCTCTTTCTCTCTCTCTCCCCCCCCCTTCACTCCGCGTTGACAGCGATGGGATAGTAATGAGAACCGATGCATTCTAATTCATATTCATAAACGCGAAAATATTTAAATTCATTACAGTTCCTGACGTAACACTACGATTTTTTATTACTGAATTACTTGTGGGTAAAGTAAAAAGGAACATTCTGTTTCGTAACTGCGTTATAAATCATCGCAATTAAAAATACAAATTTTTAAAGCTAAAACTTTGCTCTATCAAGTGGCATAATTGTCAATTTTATTAAAAAATAGAATATATATAAATTTGAGTTAAAAATATGATTATACTTTCATTGTAATCATGCGCAATAGTTATAGAAGGAAAATAATATATTTTTAGCTCAAATACATATATATTCTATTTTTTTAAAAATTGACATTTATATCACTTGATAAAACAAGTTTCAGCTTTAGAAATTTGGTTTTTTAATTGTGATATAATGATTTTTGTCGGAGTTATGAGCAATCAAAGTCAGAATACTCCTTTTTATTTAATTTAAAGTAAAAAAATTGTAGAAATATTTAAAAAATGAATAATTTTGTAGCAAAAACTTTAAATTTTTACGGTAGATAGCAAACAATTTTCGCAAATTTTAGGCACGTGCAACATTTTGTTTAAAGACATTGTTCGATTTGTCCGGATTTTGGTGACGCATCCTGTACATAAAATTTTGGGTTGACAAAATTTGAAACTTTCCGAACAACTCAATATATGCTGACAGTATTGTATATGTGCACACATGCGCCCACACACGCTCACACACGCCCACATACGTCCACACACGTCCACACACGCCTACATACGCCCACACACGCATGCACGCACGCACCAATATCAAACGTTACTCAAAAGTACTACAAAAGTACTCTATCTAGACTTTAGCAACTAGCTATAGCAAAAAAATTGCGTTAACGTAATATATAATATACATATAATACATGTAATTATAATCTATATTTAGCTTATATTGATATATACAATATATATATATATATATATATACATAAATAACAGATGGAGGATTGAAAGTTGATCGATAATGATCTGATAGCTGTTTGTAACTGTTAAATATAAATCTGATAGCTATTAAATATTAGTCCGATAGCTATTCAACAGATATATAATATACGTTTAATTGTATTTCAATGCGAAGCGCTGCAAGCGACAAAATGCTGAAGTGAAATCTTTCGAGCGCAACGTATATATTTTGGCTGAAGCATATGCTTTTATTCGACACATTGTACTTTTTTGCCATTGATATATTGATTATGACAATAATGCTCTAATTGTAACTAATAAATGCTGAAGTTTATTCGTGGAATCGTTCAAACGCATGATATATTTTTCGGCTAAGGTATAAACTTTTGACCGGGACGTTGTACTTTTTACCTGTTCATATAACGCATTGATCTAATTATAAAAATGCTGAAGTTTGTTCTTGAGATTTTTCGATTGTGATACAGTTTTTGGCTGAGGTATAAACTTTTCTTTTTCTCGGAATGATATCATATTCCATGAACATCTTTACTATATAAAATCTCACACAGCCATTGCAGTCAATCAGTCTGTCAGTCTGTTAGCCTGTCATTCAGTCTGTGCGACATTTTTATAATGGCTAACATTCATAACTTCAGTGTGCAAATGTAATGGATGCCCGTATGCGCTTATTAGCACAAAAGACCGAGGTCTTAGCTGAGCGACTGATCTTACAAAAGGCTTTTATATATCTGGTGGCTTTCAATTAAATTTGAATATTAGCGCTGATAATTTATTGTTGAGACAAATGTAAGTATTTTATTCTTAATACATTAATTAATTAATCCCTTGCCTCAATAATTTAAGTTTTGATGGCGCGTGTCATAATCAATGTTTACGTTTGGCTCTCACCTGTGATACTCATGTGTCATGTAATATTGTATTCTATTAATTTAAACTATTATTTCATATTTTTATTCTTTTGTTCCAGACATGGCACGTCATCGCGCAGTTGAATGGAGTCTTTGGATTATTGGATTAATAGAGAATACCAGACAAATGGAAGAGGAGGAGCCTTTCACCGACGGTTGAGATAAAAAAGAAGAGCAGACGACGACATTACAATTATACTGCAGCGAAGGGAAGAATTGCTGTGTATTCAAAAGATGACGACATCGCGTTTGTATTGGAACGGAAAGATTAAAAATATAATATAAATATAAATATAAATATATATATATATGTAAATAAAATGAAATAAATACACATATATAAGTTAACTCAGTCACATTTTTTTGCTTCACATTTATTTGTTTTCTTCCTTTCCTCCTTCTTCGCGGCATTGCATCGCGCTCGACAAATCGCATTCTTATTATCGCGCAGTGCGAATAATTATAATATAAGATAATATAAGATAAAATAAAATATAGTAAAATATAGTATAATATTCCGCGTGCAAAAAGAGAATAGCAACGCATAAAAAGATAGTAAGTATGCATGGTAAGTATAGCGCGTAGTGGGGACTTAGTGATGGAGGGGATCGGCGGCAGATTGTGTCCGATGGCGACAGATTGTGCCCGGCCATTGACCCCGGGCCACGTCTTCACCACG
>Ga0157363_1003730_pt1 | contig 13839 bp, 8 predicted proteins | sample AttsexASBM1_FD_111477 | JGI IMG/M metagenome (GOLD analysis project Ga0157363, IMG submission 111477) | Fungus gardens microbial communities from leaf cutter ant in Ribeirão Preto, State of São Paulo, Brazil - Atta sexdens ASBM1 | ecosystem: Host-associated > Fungi > Mycelium > Unclassified ...
TGCATTTATTGAGTTAAATTGTTTTAATCAGATTAACTTCATATTGTATATAGGATCTGATTAATAGGAATGATTAAAAATATAAATCAAATCGGGTGCAATTTAACATTATGACTTTAAAAGCGTGAAATGTGTATAAAATAATGTAATTTATACTTGAATGATTTGGATTTTTTATGGATTGCCAAACCATATCTGCATTATTTCGCTAAACGATCATACAATCTGCGCCTTCGATCTGGCTATACATATAAAGCACGCATTCGCGTACGCGCAACGACGCCTGCGATACCACAAATTGCTCGTCGATCTTATCGAAGCAGAACGAGAAGAGTTCGCTGTCGGACGTCCGTTTTATCGATCTCACTGAGAATGCGACGCTCTCGGAGAAGGAACGAAAGCGCAACATGCAATGAGAATCCTTTCAACGGAAGGACACGCCTCGAGTTTCGTCTCATATATTATACGAGACCTTCAAGTGCGCGTGCGATTATCCTCGCACGGATAATCGATTGTACCGTTTTATCGCAGGCGCATGGTGCTCTCAAACAATGAAACGAGTCTTGGCCATTCAAGAGTAAAGTCTGCTTCGTGACTGTCTCAGAAACGGTTCCTTTGAAACTCCTTCTTGCGAGGCGAGGCGCGAGAAACAGGATTAGATGTTCTTTTTGACGGATTTGAATACTGTAACTGGAAGGACCTACGTGACAATTTCTAGCGGGAAGTTAAAGTCTTTGCAATCCAAATACAGTCAAGATTCTTGTATAAAGAATTTTTTAAATTCTTATATACATATTATCTTCCACTAGCTTAGTCACATTTTTTTGTCTAATATAATCATGTTAATTATTAATTATTTAGTTAATCTTTTATTATATACATTGTACAACACGTAAAGATGATCCATTGAGAGTCGAAATGTTTTGTAAGATTTTATATTGTTGCAACACTTCCATCATTAGTGTGATTCTTTTATAACTTATTTATTATTTAATTAGCATTAAAATCCAATTTGGTTCAGAGCTGTTTAATTTAATTGTTTAAATTTTAATCTATCAAGCCTTTGTTTCTATATTAATTTCATTAATTATTAATTACTAATTACTTATTAATTATTAATTGACGTTAATTATTAATTCACTTCAAGTTAAGATAAAACTTGACACTGCAAGATATCTCAAAAATTTCTTCCTAGCTTCACAAAGTTTATAATGTAACTACGTATATAAAATAACAGATAACGAAAAGATTAGAAACTAAAGTAACTTATTTCCTTATTTAAAACTCTAGACGATAAGACCAATTAAAAAACTTTAAACCTATTACCACGAAACTGTTGATTTCTCCCAGGTATTTGTTTCACGCAACGCAAAAACGTTCAATCATGCAGAACGAAGTGGCGACGGGTGATCGACTTCATTCACTATTTTCATTCCCTCTTTTCCTCTCTCGATTATCGCGGTTGGAAATGATAGCACGAATTGCTTCTACTGCGGTCGCGCGATTTGTCTCTAGCCGACCGGCATTCCCTCAGCTCGGTTAAAGACCCGAACGACTTAAGACCTAGCCTAACGTAGAGTCCCAGAACCCTTCCTACCTTACGTGCCGACACGATGACTCGTATCGATATACGTGTACGTGTACACACGTGAACGCACGTACACGCACCGTGCGTAGCGACAGACGTGCTAAAGGAAGAATACGAACGGCCATTTTGTTATATAACTCGCACGCGAGAGGTCTCCTCTTCTAAAGGCAAGAAAAAGGCTGAGACAATGCCGCCTTGCGGCTTCGATCGTATAAGGATCGTCTCTAGAATGCAACGACCCTTCGTCCGGAGATTCAGTCTCGAGTTACGAGTAATAACGAAAGTTACGCTCTCCCGTTCTATGAAACAAGCAGCCATTCTTTTCCCTGCTTGCTATCTTAAACTTAATAATACTGATTAATAATACCGATTGTCAAAAAAATTCGGAATCATCCACCAGAAAATAATTATTAATAATTATCATTGTTTCTGAATGTATGTAAAAAGGGTTTTTTGAAAAGTGACTCAGTTAGTACATAGTTAGTACATAGTCTAATAATAATAACTCTATAATAAAAAATGATATATTTTTAATTTTATGATAATTTAATGAATTTGATAAACTCTGCTTATCTGTAGAAATTATCTCACCTCTCTAAAATAGTTTACCGAATAAAAGGCTTGTGTTCTGGTTCGAGGGAGGATTTACGATCCTTACGAAACGAAGGGAGATGGTTCGCCATACACGCGAGATTCTCGGCGCGGATCGGGAAAAGAATTTGTGAACACGATCAGAATCTGGTGTCTCTTTCTCTGAGAAGAGAAAGAAGATTCGTGGTAATCGAATAGATTGCCCAAAGACCACGGGCCATTCGTACATCCCGGTATTTAGGCTGATTGTCGACCATTTTTCCCTTTTGGGCAGGTTATTTATCCCACGAGCCTGTGAAGGGGCCATTTCGCCTTCACATTCCACGTGGGGCGAAGAACAATGAATGCAGACAGAAAGAATCTAAACTTCTGTAATTGCCTGATAATTTTCGAGCAATCACACGATTAAAAAAACAAGTATTTAAAGGCAGCTTGATGGAAATTTTAAAATTCGTCGCAAATCTATGTTGTGAATTCCTATTCCTTAAAATTTGTATATAATTCTTATACTTGGTCAAAAATATTAGGCATTTATATTTTTTTCATTCATCTGAAATTTTTTTACGTGCATTGTTGCCTATTGGTTACACACGGCATTACACACAAACTTAAAGGATTTTTGAAATAAAGGAAAACATTTACAGTAAATACCATAAATTAATTATTGAACTAAACTTTAAAAAATCTTTAAATAATAGTTAAGGTACCTAATATTTTTGGTCCAAGATTGTATGGTTGTTATCACTGTATCTTTCTCTGATGTAATAATAATTTAAAAAATTATACTTTTGATCGTACCATTCAATGTCGACTCTTTCCGGAATATCGATATCTATGTCACCGTCACGATTCATTACTCAGGCTGGCGTGAATAGCCTTGGATTCTCGCAGGTCTTTGCACCGCTTGATGCATAATGTGCGCCGGCTGGAACTGAATCACGCGTAGAAAATGACCAGAAAAAAAAATTCACCAAGGATTACCCGTTCTGAATCATCTTCGCAAGCATTGTACGTCAATCTTCCTATTTCTCTCTCTCCGAGGTAACCACCCTTCGGTCGACCGAGATGATAAATGGGCGTGATTCTCAAATGCACTTATGCGAAGCGAAAGAGTACCAAATGCTTTATTTCTACCAATAACTCCTTTTTATTTAAGATGAGTTTCGTGGATTGACATAGGTTTGTAACAACAAACTTATATAGGTGCACGTTAGATAATATTGTTTAAATATTCACGACGAATTACTATTGTTATTAAAGAAATAATAATCTCCGTAACGAGAAGCAAAACAATAGCGCAATTATATATATCGCTAAATTTATTATTTATTATTATCTATTTATTATTATTTGCAGTCTTTAATCTTGAAGTCATAGGTATAAAGCACCTTTACATTTTTTTGAAAAAATTAATAATAAAATAAAAAAAAAACGAACAAAATATTAAAATGATTATAAAAATAAATATTATTTTTCAAACAGTTTTTTAACTTATTTTTCGTTAGATATAGAACATTTATATACATCAATTTGTCAAGGTGCTTTATACTTTCAACCAAATGTATATTTTGTGAAAGCAAATGCTGCAAATACTGTCGTAAATATTGTTTAAGTGTTAAAAAAAGGAAATTAACGTACATATACCTTGTAATTATACATAGCGATAGAATCAGAGGGTAAGTCGTGGCATTGCACCCTTGCCTTATTATGTAATGTCTCTAAAACGCGACATTCACGTTTAACGAGGAAACTGGATTCGTCTCGGGTACAAGCTATCAAAAACGTATGTACGTACGTGCCTCATCCCTGGCTTCGTCGTCGAAGGTGTACGAGGGAGCTGTACACGGTTCGTTTTTATTGAGTCCCCCTTTGCGATTACCCTTCGGCCTTCGGCACACCGCGAATCTGCATGCGGTAATGACTTCCTGCCGTAAAACGGCAAATAATAAAAGTGAACGGCCGAGTTATACGAGACGATATATGTGTGTAGATACGGTACGCCGGTGCTGTAACGAGAGGCATTCACATCGACCGGGATGTACTATCCGTAATAATACGACGCAATTGCTGCGGTGTACGTCCCCGTGCGATTTGCCTCGAGAAGTCGAAGACACTCGTAATCACTTGATACCTTTGCAAAATGATGTCATCGAAACATATATTTTGTTTTTACTTTTTATTAACAAAAAATATATGGACCATAGGAACAAACACTTTGTTGTTGTAGTATTACAATTAATGCTGAAGTATCTAAGAATTTAGGGTTGTCCGGAAAGTTCGTGCCGACTAAAATTTAAATTTTTTAGTATACATTTATTAAATTAAAATTTTCTGCGTTTCAATTTTCCTTCAACATCGGTACGAATTTTCCGAACAACCCAATAGATTTAAAACTAATTTTGTTGGATAAAAATAATTATGCAAGAAATTCAAGCATGAACAATGCTGAAAGAAGTTTTATCATTCTAACAATCAGAGTTTGAGCGTTTTTTAAATCTATATCTATCTAAATTTTTTAATTTTAACAAAACTGTTTTTTCATGTAAAAATAAAATTATATAATCAATTCAATTGTCAAATAAGATGAGAGAAGAGATAAGACGAGAAAGAGATATAATCATAAATTAATTATTATTACTATTTTTTTCTTAAATATTATTAAATATTAAATTACAATATATATAAAATTTTATTATATTCTTCTTCAGTTCTTTTTATAAATGTTTATTAATCATTATTACTACGTTCCCTGAAGCAGTTCGATTGGATGCGTTGCGATTTTGTGACGAAGTAAATTCTCAAAGATTTAATCGTCGAGTCCGGACAGTTAAATTTGATTTTTCCGTTGCAATGTAACTTACTGTCTGTCAACGTTGCTACCTGCAGAGAGTGCACTCTGCAGACATTCAGTACACCTTGATGATCCCGCGCCGCATGACGTATCTGCATTAATGCATCCGAGCGCAGCTGCGTCTCGCTGCGAGATATTCATAAGAGAGCGCGACGAAGGTGCGCGTAAATAATAAGAACCGCTCGCGATATAAGTTTCTAGTAATTCGGTATTGCTTTAATACGACTCTTAATCACGCGTATATATCTCATAACAATCACATGTGTGAGCTGGAAAATATACGGTCGCTACTTCGAGCTCCTTCTTGAACAATCGATTTTCATGCAAATCACTCTTGCGGCTCTTGCGATATTTTAATTAAAAATTTTTTAAATATGGGAGAATATAAAGAGAATTAATGAAAGGACTATTAATCGATATGGTTAATGTCTTCAATGAAATTATTCTCTTTCCATATATTATTCTTAAAGTAAGTTGTATTCTTCTTCCATTTTTCCTCAAATATTTATTTTATTGTCGTTTGTAAAAATATGTGCAGTATATGCATATTTATAATGTGTAAATATATCGTAAGTTTAGCAAACGCTAAGCCCAAATGACTGTACGGATCAGTCACCCTTGTAGGGATTGCGGTTCGATTCTACAAAAGGAATCCCTTCATATCTTGTTGTTATCTTGTTTTTTTTTTCAAGACGAAGTAATAAGCTTCTTCTCTTTTTTTTTTCAATAAAAAGCAGCGGCAGCACTCAAAGCTCTCGAAAATTGTTACGTCGTTTACATACTTCTGCCCACGTGCATGTGTAATTATGCAAATTGTACTTCAAGATGTGTAGACGCGTAGGTAGATACACGGCAGATATCGACATCAAAGCATGATAGCTGTTACGTTTAATAGCGAAAATTAAAGAGTTAAGCAGGGAGTCAAGACTTTTTTTGCCGGTGAATAGATTGGCAAAACAAAACAAGAAACCTCTGCTTCTTGTTGTTAATCAATCGTGTTTTTATCGAACTTCTCTCGATCGTGTTATCTAATCTTTATAAATAAAAAAATACATCCATATGCACGAATCTTTTTCCTTCAGTTAACATTAAATCACTTCGCAATAATTAACGCTCTTTCTATCACGAATGAGAGAAAATTTCATCGAACAATCAAATTTACATGAAATCCACTAAAAGATTTTTCTAAATGACTTCCCGATTTCCCTCAAGTTTACTTCATTTTCTTTTTTTTCACATGAGATCTTTCTAATCTTACCTCACACTGGCCATTCCTCTCGCGTGAGATTTTCTCAGTTCTCTTTCATATTTATATCATAATTCTCTCGACAGAAAGCTACAAGTTAGATAATAATACAAACAAGAAATTTCCGCTTTTCCAAGACAAAACTGCGCCATTCGCCCGTATGATTTCCTCTTCTAAGAAAATGCCTCATCACAACGGGAGATAATAACGGCGCACTGCCCTATCTCCTCGGAAGAAGACGCATAGATCTCCGGGATAAATTGCAAGTTCTAAGTTGGACGACGGGGTCTAGCGTGCACCGTGTAATTTGTTTGGGAAATCGCGCAGAAAATGACGGAGCTTCCCTGTGCACGCGTTCAGCGTATTCTTTCTCCTTTATCTTTTTTTCCACGGAACCTTAGCGGGTAGCTTACGTTAACGGATGATGAGTAATGTCTCTCTGGAAAAATCAACGAGCTACTAATTATCGAGGCCGATGAACCGAACCTATCACTTGACGCACAAATTTTTTTAGCGCCTCGACGCCATATGTATACCTTGGCCTTCGCTGATCGTTCAAGGCTGCACTGCTTGAGCACAAGCCCGATGCACTCGAGTGCATACATAGTTAGACGTAGCGTCACGAGCACGTGTGTAATATGATTGACGCGGGAAACGTTTTCTTTTAGCTAAAATTAATACCTAGCAAAACATATGCGTCAATATATGCGATCAGGCCATTTTTGTTATAAAAAAGCATATATTATTTATAATTATATACGCAGTTTCTATTTATCACGCCTCAATATATGTAATAAAACATATCTTATCTCAATTTATTTTAGTTTCATTTATACATATAATAATGATAATAAAAATGAGATGTATGAATTTCAATAATAGCTGACTGATTGAGATAATAAAAAATTCTTGTTGAATTGTTTAGCATATTTGATCTATGATTTATTTTACGATTTTATATCTCAAGGATATGGCATGCAAAGAAATATTGTGCGTTTCATACTGCGTCGTTAAAAAGTTTCTAGTGCTTCAGAAGCGCGTGAATTAATTCTTGAATCATTTCCTCCTCGGGTTACATATCACACGTTCAGAATCCACCAGCAGTTAATATACGTCTATGACAGGAGCCGGCGGCTTCTGCAGAAAGTAAATGTTTACAACATAGCGCATATATCTGTCTATATTCTGAGACGCATTGCAGGTGCAGCCACGCGGTGCATTCTGCTTCACTCGGAACCAACATGCCATCAAAGGGCGTGCTTTTCCTCGAAGTTGAAGTTCGCTTGAAAAATAACCAGGCTTCATCGCGAAGTAATAATCATGAGGAAATCGTTGCACACATATATAAATATACCGCAATTGCGAGATGGACATTGAGAGAAAAAAAATTTCTTATTATTATCATAATTTAACTATAATTTCTGTTCGAACTGTAAAGTCGCTACTTTACGTTGTGAAAGAGCGAATGAATGCGGAAAATTGGCAATCAAATTTGTAATCAACATGACACGTTCGCATCCCGTTAAAGATATAAGGATCCCATTTCTCAGTTTCATGTATATTTAAATGGCACTTCGTGAAGCCATCTGACGATGCCTGCAGGTCATCAGGCACGACATGTCGTTTCGGCCATTCGCTATCTTGAACGCATCATCATCATCGTATGCTGCAACCGGCTGAGATAACGACATGATATTTATGTCTGAGTAATCGCGAGAGAAACCCAGAATCCGCGGCTGATTATTCTATCCCGACCCTTCGTCAATATTCCGCGCGTGTAGTTTCTTTCCATATAGACGTTACAACGCGACGCTCACACGCACATGAAATCTCAAAGTCGAATCGATTCCGCGAAAGAAGGAAATAATTTTGTCATCGGGGAAGCGTTGATGTCTTCAACTAAGAAGAGAGAATGATTGATTGTTGATCGAAGAATCACCTCGAAAGAAAATCGTTTCTAATTAAAGTCTACACGGAAAGAATGATTTTGCTGAAGTCTATTATCTAAAAAAATAAATACAGATCTGAAAATAATTTTGTTGAACCATCATTGGGTAACCCTTACAGAAATTTGATACTGGAAAATAACAATTAATTGCTTATTTTGAGTATTAAAAGCATTGTTGTTTTGTTTTTTTAATATTCAAAATAAATAATTTCGAGAATTAAATTCAAAATTAGATTTTTGTAAAAAAAGAAACTTAAGCATGATGAGCAATATTGCAAAAAGTTTTGACATTCTAGCAATCAGTTGGAATGTTCTACGTAATCATTTTCGAAAACTATCTACACTGAGAAAAAAGTCGAAATATGCAAAACATCTTCGATATTTATTGGTTACAAAAATATTTGGCTGTGACAAAATATACATTTTAATAAAATATATTTCATTAATTGCAAAAATAAAATAGATAGTTACCAGTAGATAGATTTAGTTACCAGTACTAAATTTTTATTACGTAGTATTTAAATAAAAATTTATTTCAATGAAGCAAATTATATCTCACAAATAAATTTTTAAGTACCTTTTCTCAGTTAAATTTTTAAATGATCCAGCAAACCGTTTTTTACAAATTATGTATCTATCTATTTATTTTTTGTGTAACATTTCGAATTCCCTGTTTTATAACACGTTCCTCAAATTTCTTAATATCTTAATTTCTTAATATCTGAAGGAGCAAAAAATGCATCCGATTAGCCAATAATCGTAGACACACCTCAGACACTGCCGAGCATTCTTTAACCATTATCGGCTTCAAACGTCGTCCGCAAACGGATTCTCCTATGTTTCTTTAGCGCTCGGTGTCTTCTTCACTATATGCCCCCTCGTCAGGATATATACCATATGTTGCCGCGAAGAAGGTTAACGACACTCCTGGCATTGACTTCTGACGTTGCTGCGCGGCCGCTCGGTCGACGCACACACGACACGCGGCCAGGTCTTTCAAACTTTTTGCTCGACGGAGGCAACCTCTCGGAAATTGCGTCCATTCGCGGACACAAACGGCCGCGCAACTCAGCTGATCCTCCGTGACTGATCTAAGAAACGTGGCTAGAGATAGACTAATCTTCTTGGACCAGAGTGCTTTCATAGCACGTTATAACATCAATCTTGATGTTACAAAAAAACTTGCGACCAATAATAGTATTCTTTACAACACTCGCGTTATATTATATTAAAATAATTATATTAAAATTAATTATAAATAATTCGAAAAGAAAATTAAAAAAGATTCATTTTAATTTTTAATCAAATTTTAATTTTAATTTTGATTTAATTTTTACTCAATTATTTGTCACTTTCTTTAAATTCATTTATACAATAAAATTCTAATCATTATTTTCTCTGCATGTGTGTTATACATATATGTAACAATGCGAGCGCTTTCTTAATTATTACACTGCGTTAGCCATATTATAAATATACAATATTTTTTTTCATTATTCCCTTCTTATCTTGAAAAATAAGGAATACAAATAATAAGCAGAAAGTGGGAAACGGACCGAGAATGTAGAATGAAAGCGCGATATCCAGCTGTGTAATTATATTAAAATTAATTTTAAATAATTCGAAAGAAAAAAATAAGAAAAAGATTAATTTAAATTTTTAATTTTAGTTTTAATTTTGATCTAAGTTTAATTATTTATTTCTTTATGCTCTTTAACGTATTTCTTTATGCAATAAAATTCTGATAATTCTTTTTCTTATATGTGTTTTATACACATATAAATGTATTTAACAGAGCAGCAAGCGACTTATTCATCACACTGGCTGTATAAACGCATAATGTTTTTATCGTTATCTCTATCTTATCTTGAAGACTAAGAAATACGAATAATAGCAGAAAGTGGGAAACAAACGGAGCGCGCAAAGAGAATGCATTATCCAACTATACCGAAGAAGATGATGATGATGATGATGAGGATGATGATGATGATGACGAAGAAGAGTCTGATTCAAGGAGAACAACGAGGAGAGGAATGATTCCAAGGAGAACAACGACGAAGAGAATGACTTGTGGAGTGACGACGAGCGTTTTGCGGAGGAGCGAATGACTCGCGCGGAGTAAACGGATCAAGAAGAGAACTGCGACGCAGTCGACGACGATGGTAGAATCGTCTTCGGCTGTACAGAGAAGCATCAGGTGACGAGGTGGCTTCAATTCCGGTCGTTGCTTGGAATGGTGACAAGAAAAGCGATGAACGCGTTTATTTTAATTGGAACCCGGTCGCAGCCAGCCGGCAATTCTGTGACAGAGAGGATTCGCAAGGACGCAAGTTCCTCTTCTTCTTCCTCCTCTTCGTCTTCTTCTTATCCCTATGTTGGATAATTTAAGGATACTGTAGTAAGTGCATCAGCTAAAACGAATGGCTTCCCCATGTCATCGTCGTCAGCGGACGCTGGAGTTAATGCGTCGCAATCCGATAAACACAACGAGATTCAACGAGTACCTTTTTCGGGGTTCATTGCTGCCACTTTGGCTGTCATTGGATCGACACGGTGATGTGCGCAAATATTTGTCGGTGCGTGTTGCCAGACGGCGCGTTGCACGTTTAAAGTCAACAATTATATTTGTGTGACGATAAAAAAAGAGATACGTTAAAGAGAAACAATTTTCAAACATATAAACGTAATTTTATATACACAAACATTATTATTGCTCTAATAAGTTCATTTAAAAAGTTTTTATACAAAAATAATTCTGGAAAAAATAAAAGTGAATGTAAAGAGAAAGCGTTTTATTTTTTTACGTTTTATTGTTTCAATGTTCGTCTCCTATAGAAGCTTTGTTTACATTTCTGTTTTCACGCTTCCTTTACATTCTTACACTCTAATCTTGATTTTTACCAAGGTAGGAAAATACTTATCTGATACAAAATGTTTTCTAATGGAGACAAAATAAAAACTAAATTAAATATGTTATTAAAACTTTATAAGGTACATTTAAATTTTTTTATATTAATTTAAATAACAAGTCATAGAGATGAGAAGATGTATATTTCTGCATGTCTCTTTTATTCAACATATAAAGAAAATAATTATTTATTTAGAGAATATCACAAAGAAATAGAAGTTAGTGATGTCGGCATAAAAATGGAGAAATTATTTTTAATAGCTTATCAAGGCTATTTCGAAATGTAACAACCGCTTTTATAACCGCGTGAACAATAAATCGCAATTTCGCAGTGATAAATTTGCATGTATCGAAGGCACGAAAGTCCACAGTGAGATATTTTCGAACGAGTTTTCAATCTTCACGCATATCTACAAGGAACGCGTAACGAAAGCACGATACGTGTAGATCGCTAAAGTAAATTATTACTGAAAATTGCTAGTATTACTGGAACTTCGGTAATAAGAATGCCACAAGTCGTTAACAAGAAACGCTCGCGTATTTAATTTTAATTGGTACTAGAGCTTCAAGTTCGTTCGCAAGGACGTACAATTTCTTCGCCGGTAAAGAATAACTTAAAGATCATTCAATACGTGTGACGAATAACTCTCGACATCCTCGAGTGAAAAGATGAAATTCTGCTCCAGCATTGTGCGCAATTAAACACGCAACTGTCCGTAAGACTCTTTTCATTCACTTTGCTGATATCACTAAAAATTTAGTTAGAGATACAAATCTGAAAATAATTCTATTGGACTAAATAATTATAGGACACTCAAGCATAAATAAGCAATATTGCAAAAAATTTTGACATTCTAATAATCAATTTGAGCATTTTATATTCGTTTTTCAATGAAGATTAATTTTAACTTTAGTTTAACTTACCTTTTATTTTTTTTCTAGTTCGCAGAATTAGAAAATGATAAGTAAATTAAACCAAGATTAAAGTTAATCTTGAAATGGACATTACATAATTATTTTGATCATTCAAGAAAATTATTTTCAGATTTGTATTTAGCTAAATTTTTAAATATCTTCTTCAGCAAAATCGTTCTTTTCATGTAAATAATAATTTTATTTATCTAATTAATAATAATTTACTAAATATTTAAGACATTAAAAAATATAACATTAAAAATTATGTATAATTATGTCGAGATATTTAAAAACAATAAAGTATTAAAATAATTTACTAATTTATCAAACTTAATGCTGAAATCAGCTTAGCAGTGAAAGTGTTAACGAGTTATTTTGTATAAATAATTTATCACCTGTATCTAAACTTGTTTGTATGCGGTCGATTAAATGAACGGATGGACTTCTCTTGTCTTTTTGATGGCAGAGCTTCTCGCGTTCTCGTAAAATGCGTCATTAATGCAATAGCGCTCATCACACCGCGACTAGAAAGGCATCTCGTCACCACGGCAAAAGCGGCTATTAAACTGATTACAGTGGTGGGCTATATTCCTAAAGCAATTATTATGAGGTTGAATTTACATTTATTCATTGCATCTCTGCAAGACGCTCATGCTTTAAACATGCACTGATAGCTAGAATCCGAAACGTTCTTATGAAAACTGGGTTGAACCATAAGATTTATAAAAGCAATATATCTTCAAAAATTTCGATCACTTATTGTTCACTCGCAAAAAACTGCTAAAAAACCAAATAATAATTGCATTATAGATTAAAGATATGCGATGAAGAGGCACGCATAAAAAAGTTGCTGTTCAACAAAATTATTTTCAGATATATAGTTATATCTAGCTAAATTTTTAGATATTTCAGTAAAATCATTCTTTCAGTTCAAAAAGCAACTCTGCATGGATATATTTTCTTCTCGCCACATCGTATTTCCGTCTCTATCTCTCCGCATCACGATCGTGCGCATGTATTGCACGTTCAAGTGCACCGGCCAAGTGCCTGCATCGCGGCTCGTCTCTCGCCGTACTTAGACGGGAGTATATTGCGTTTACGTGTTACCTCTCGTCCCTCTCGCCAGCCGTGAGCATCCGCATTTATCGCCGATTTTTCCGGGAGATTCCCGTCCGCCGTGTCTAGGCGATCTCGTAGCCGCGGTCCACACGACGCTGCCGTGACGCGGCGCACCATGAGGGTACCAGTAAGTCACGAGAAGCCTAGACGAAGAACTGCAACGCCATGGCGGGAAACACCAGTGTATGCGGGTCGTGCGAAAGTTGGGCTCGATTTGTCGATGCACGACTCGCGCGAGCTGCAAGCAGCACACGAGCAGCAAGGTTGACCGTGCGGATGTGCATCGGATGCATTCGCTGTGTCACACTCTTTCCGGCTCACTGCTTCCAATTGGTACCTCGTTTAGTATGCATTGTGCATTCATTATGCAACGCGCATCTGGTTACGTCATTAATAGTTTACGTCTCTAGTTTGTTACAATAAGAAACTAGAGACAAATGTGATGCGGCGAAAGAAAAATATCCGATTATCTTTATTCTATAGAGTTTCCTTCTATTTTTCCATAAACCATGTACATTTCTCTCATTTATTATTAAATCCATTACTTTCAATTTTCAACGATCTTAAAATTAAGAACATACATAAAAATTAAAAAAAAATCTGTATTAAAAACATATTGAGATATTTCTGTTATTTTTTTCTGGACTTCTTACAGTTCAGCTTTCCCCTTCAA
>Ga0157363_1003731_pt1 | contig 13839 bp, 6 predicted proteins | sample AttsexASBM1_FD_111477 | JGI IMG/M metagenome (GOLD analysis project Ga0157363, IMG submission 111477) | Fungus gardens microbial communities from leaf cutter ant in Ribeirão Preto, State of São Paulo, Brazil - Atta sexdens ASBM1 | ecosystem: Host-associated > Fungi > Mycelium > Unclassified ...
TGCTATATTGCTAGTTGGACAATTACAGACCAAATGAGGGTCGTTCGCATACATAAATTACACTGTCAACAATATTAAAAAACATTAGAGAGATGAAAACATCACACTATAAATAATAGATTTGAGTAAGCCGGATCTAAAAATTCGATGTCGCTTTTTAATCCTCACTGTGTAAACGGGAATCATTTGTGTCGCTCGATTTTGAATATCCGCTCTCAGCAAAAAAATGACGCCCATTACCGAGCTTTCACGGGCACCTATCTCACAAGTTTTTTTAAGAGCAGAACGGTACTCAATTGGTCTCAATTGTTTTCAAAATATCTATTCATAATTTTAAAAAATTATAATAGTATACAAGTTTTATATTATTCCCTTACTTTAAAAGAGTGACACAACTCAAAAAATTGACAAAGTGTCATTGTGAGACGATGTAAACATACAATAAGTAACAGAAAGATCTTACCAATCCAAGGTAGATCTTAATACTTAAATAATATAAAAAAATTAAGTTTCCCTGAAAAGGTGAAAAAAATTTTCATCATTTAATTATGTACATAATTAACGTACATAATTAAATTATACATATATAAAACTCGCATACATTTGTGACTTTTATACTTGTCATCACCTATGTCTTCTTCTCCAAGTCATTTAATAGACACGTATATGCTGTGCATTTGTGTCCGCATGCTTAAAGCTACATCTTAAGAAACACGCACGGGGAACTGTATTGTCAAGAGAAATTCCAATATCTCGAAGACCATTGCAATTTTAAAACAACATACGTGAACTCGCTTTCGACGTGGTTCTTCGATTATCAATTATTCTCCGAAGTCGATATCGGAGTCATGGCGATTTCCAGTTCTTCGACATGCAATCACGAGTCTAGGAAGAACTCGTTCTATTAGATTCAATTCATTTCAGCTGTATCTCCTACACCTTGTAGGAATATAAATTATATTCGTAAATATAGAGAACGATAAATACAAAGAAAATATATAACGAAAATGAATCTGTGAAGATATACATTTTTCATGTGTGATATTATTTATTCTTGTGCCTTTTAATTTCCAAATAACACAAGTGATTCCAGAGGGTATATATTATTCTTATTAATCATACGCAGAGAGTATGAATCACATTGTATGATTCAAAAAGCGCTTGTTACAATGAATCACATGTGACTCACTGTTGGCAAACTTTGCACTCATTACGCATACAAATATTATCATCCAACTGATCGCGCGTCGTGTGCAATGTTGAAGATTGAAATTGTAACTCGGAATAACGAAGTAACTCACGATCGTAGCAAAAAGCTCACAGAAGCTCTCTCTCTCTCTCTCTCTCTCTCTCTCCCCTCTCCCCTCCTCGTCATGGTCCCACGTGAGTTCGCAAAGTTTTCCAGACAGCTGCAACTACAGCTGTGCGGGTTGAAACTCTATGGGGGTGAGATTCTAGATCCCATAAGGTCCACTTGCGCGCTGCGCAATCCTCCCGCAACCGCAATCTGAAATCTTTTACAGGCGTCGTCGTCGTCGTCGTCGCCCTACGCATGACGTCCCTGCAGATACCGGAGCACGTCGTGCTGAATGAGACGGTGCGCATGCAGTGCAACTTTAACTTGGACAAAGAGCTATTGTACTCCGTGAAGTGGTACAAGGACGGCCACGAATTTTATCGCTATACACCCAGAGACGCGCCCATGGTGCTAACGTTCCCGGTGCCTGGCGTAAACGTAAACGTGAGTGCGAGTTTGCGAGTACCTACTAGGGATGCTTAGAATAACGCCGAATGGAGTCCTGACCTTCTCCGCACGATAGCGAGTGTTCTCGCTTCGTAAGAGGATAGTTGTTGAAAACTGACTGTAATATTCTGGCGTTTATATTAATTGGAGTATTTGACATACCTATTTATACTTATTAGTTTAAATATTCAAACGCTATCGAGAATAATAGACGGATAAAAGTATCGATCCTTCCGTTAAATTTAAGCATCTCTAGTAGACACAATATTTATTTAATCACTTTAATATTTAATTGAGATTAACGAATGAATAAGCTACGTGATGCTCGAACGTGAAAGAAAATGTAATAGTTTTTTTTTAAACGTAAATAAGTAAAAGAGACTATATTCAATCAAAGCGGATCTTATGCTTATAATATATCCGTGGATCTCAATTTCCAATTCGAGCGCGCGTTCGCGTCGATTATTATTTATCGGTCTTGAAACGGAGTGAAACATAATTCTAAATTAAAGCTGAAATATAATATCAGAAATTAAATTGACAAACAATTTAATAATACAGAGAATGTTAATAACCCAAATAGTAAGATATTATCATTATATGACGATTTAATGTCATTTAAGTTATATTTATAATAAATAAGTAACGGATAACATTATTAATTGCTATCTTTGTTATTAGGCTATAATTTCGAGTAAATAAGTATACAGTTATTTACGCCACTTTTTGCCTATTTCATCTCAAATTACTCAAAATTTTACTCTACTCAAATTTTGTCAATGACATCGTGTACAGCGAAAAATTTTTAGATCAAACCTTATATAGTTTATCTAAGTTTTGCGATTTTTTTCTCATTTTTTACTAAGTCCAAAATAGTAAATAATGGTTAAATTTAAAAAAGAAAACATTTCTGAACATAAAGAACATTTTAAAATATTTACATAGATGTGAATATTTTAAGAAAAAAATATATTTCCCTCTTTTTTATTTAAAAAAAAAAAAAAAGTTTAAAAATGAAAAATGAAATAATCCAATGTTACTTTTATAAGTTTACTAACATATTGATATGTTGATTGATATATGATTGACATGTTCATATATTGACATATCGATATGTTGATTGATATGTAAAAATATATAACAAAGTACTATTTTCAAAACAATTGAGCTATCTGCAACTTATTTAATTATCTACTTATCTTACACAATATTTAGCATGAATTAAATTTCATGAATGGGAATAATGAAAGTATCAAAAAACGTTACAAGAATGTGTGCAAATTCAGCATATTTAAATTGGCGTATTGGTTTTATTTTTCTCTCTCTTAACCAAAACGTTATGGCAAAAATGTAAATGAAATACAATGTTGTAAAGTATAAATACAGAACTACAATAAAATGAATCACAGAAATTAATAATCTTTTCTTGATAGTTATAAAATTAGTTATTTACGAGATATTATATTACGACCACGACGTTTTACATTTTGTTTTACTGACAATAACAGAATAAACAAACTGAGCAATAAACTGATACAATTGAGTCAGCACGACTTACTCTTGCTGTTGAGGTCACTGTGTAATTACACACAAACAGCAAGTAGAGCATAGTGGGTACTATCAGAACATATAAAGTCCGGGTTATCTTATGCTATAATTCTTCGGAAAGATTTTAAACATATTACTTATTCCACAGAAAAATAACCTATCTTAACTTACATAACATATCATGTATTTCTCGTCATAAATATGTCCATTGATCCTATGACTATTTTTAGGACTAACTTTATTTTGACGTCTTTTATAATATGATTTTGATGATAATATTGATTCGCAAAGGCATTATATTGACAACACCTTGATGACACTAAAGACTAGGAAAGCGTTTTCAAAATGAAGTAAACAATTCATTGTGAAAAATATCGAGCGCACAACTATTATTCGAACTAGAAATTGAAAGATTCACGCAAAAATATTATTGTAAATACCAAGATCCGCTTTGAATATAACCTCGTTCGTTTATTATTTCTTCTTGATCATTTCTCGGTCAATTTTTTCATTTATTACAGTTTTTTTAACTTCTCTTTTTTTATTTGCGTTTAAACTAGAGGCACAATGCACTTTGTATATCTCTCACGGCGAGAAGCTTTTTGTTCGAATCTGATAGAATCTGGTTAGTTCATTGCGTGCATCGCGCAGGCCCCGCGTCACACTCGATCGGGAGCAGCTTGTAATCGCGAATTTGCATTCAGAGGGACGAGTCCACTGAGAGTTCGGTTGTCTTGAACAACGTGAATCTGACGAGCTCGGGGAGATATCGATGCGAGGTGTCGGGCGAAGCACCCGCCTTTGAGACGGTCTCTGATCACGGGGACATGACTGTAGTTGGTAAGTATTGTCATGGAAAATAAGAGCGAACATGTACGATTAAGCTGAAATTGTACTGAAAATTCTGAAAAGACTTGAAAGCAATTCTTTTTAAGTCCCGCGATTGTATTCAAATATCGATGTTATCGATAAACAGAAGATCGAAATCTTCGAATAATCTAAAATAGACAGAGAAAATTTTTATTCTTAAGTAAACTGCATTAGAGCGACGGTGATTATTTTAACGTAATTTAAAGCGAGAAACGAAACCAGATAAATGAATACGTACAGTAAATGCGCGCGGTGAGATAAGGAGAATCTAATCCGAGGGTAGTGACAATAGCACTAGAAAGGGTCATGGCAACGTTTCAGTTCTACCTAACGAAGGACCGCAGATAACCGGTGGTCGTTCCAAGTATCAAGTCGGCGATGTCGTTCACATGAACTGCACGTCGGCACCTTCTAAACCACCTGCGCTATTGTCTTGGTTCATCAACGACGAGCCGGTAAGTGAGACACTTAAACTGTCGACGAAATAATTATAACCTTTGTTTCACGCTTCACTAAACTTTTTCAACCGACGCGATGAAATGTGTATTTAAAAAGAAAGAGAGATGAAGAGAAAGAGAGAGAGGAGAGGAAAAAGAGAAAAATGAAGCACAACGAAGTTGCCGTATATGCAATTTGTTAAATAAATCAAAGCTTTGTTCCGCTCTGTTTTCATCACAAAGACGTGTATGCGCGTCGCGCGCGTGTCCATTTGCGTTAATCTCGAAAAATATTCTCCGATAATGTTCTAATTTAAAATTTATTTTGATAAAATACCAGTCAGCGTCCCCAATTAAAGTTGAAACGTCGACTGTCTCTCGTGTCAACATTGAATATCGATTTCAAATCCATAACATTTATGTATTTTCCATTTATTCGATCCCGTTTATGTGTCGTTAATATTTACGGAACTCTCCGGGTCTTTTTTTTTTTTTTTAGAAAATTCGTTACCGCGTTATATTCCAGCGAAATTTTCCGCCCTGCGGACGCATAGCTTAACCGAATTAAAGATTAACTTTAAAATAACTTTGCCTGCACGTACAGCGCGCGCGCACGCGTTGCTGATGAATGTTATTATCATTATCGTGCAATAATTAGAATCTTGCTTCGGTGCTTCATGCAATTTCACGTAATTGGTTTCACGAAAAAAATTTGCATCCGGGATCAAAAGAGCGCAATCTCTCGTTCTTAATTGTTTTCAAATTGCATTCTACAGAATCGCGTATCTGTTTTCCATCTCCCGCCTAATTGGTGCCGTCGATGCTGCGTAACCCGGATCGCGAGTCTACGTTCTAAATAAAAATCTATCTAATTGCTCAATCCCAATCCTCTGCCCCGCGCGGGACGTTCATCGCAACAATCGATCACGCGCACTGAGAGAAAAAGAATAGTAAATGCAATTATATAAATATAACTGTACAAGTTTCACATGTTTATAATGTACACATTGAAAACATTAATTCTACATAATATAAAACTTGTACGGTTAGTTGTTTTTTTCTGAGTGCGAACTGTCACGATGTCACGATGTCACTTTAAAAATAGTCTTCACACGGATCGTTGTAAAAACGCATCACGCTTTCAGGTTAACACCGACTACCTGATAGGGCCCAATGTTGTCAACGAAGGGAATGGCCTGGAGACCGCGAGACTCGGTCTGAAATTCCGCGTCGCGAACAAGCATTTCAGGCGAGGCGACATGAAGCTAAAGTGCTTGGCCACAATAGCCACGGTCTATCTACAGAGCAACGAAGAGAGCGTGGAGGGCGACGAGAGCATTCTGAAAACGCCTATAATGGAGAGTCGCGAGACCCGGGCACAGAGCCATACTCGCGAGGATTTGACGAACGGTAAGCTTCTCCTCGAATATCATCCATTACTTTCCTACCTATACCAATACCACAATTGTGCAACGTTTCCTTCATTTTATCGATTAACCTGAATATTGAATTCAACTTTTACCTTGTCTAAAAGTTGGTAGTGCAAGTTAAAATCATTAAGGTCCAGTTGCACCGACGTTGATTATTGGTATAATCGTAATTAGCGGAATCGTAGCTAGTTCTGTAGTTTCGTTACGGAGGATAAAACGTTATACGTTCAATTAGAAAGTTATTTCCCTCTCCCGCTGTTACTTTTCGTGTCACTTACAATTTTCTCTCGTAACGCGCCCCTCTTTCTCTCTAGAAGCGCTTTCGCACCCTCGCGATTTTTTAAACCCCTTCAAATCTCTGAAGCCTGCAATTACGATAAATTATCGATTACGAGCAGAGGGTGCGGACGACAAAAAATTCACTTAGGTCAAACTCTACGCAGAAAGGAGGGTTATAAATCCTCAAAATAACACTTGAAACTCGTAAGATTATTCCGCTGTCGGATTCGATATACTGAGGAGCGAATGCCAAAATATTATGGCGTATTTTGTTTAGCCCTTTTTTTTACGGCTAATATAAAAGATTTTTTACTCCGATCGTATAATAGATAATTTCGTAATTGTGCATACACATGTGTAACGTGTTAATTAATCTACTGTATTAAAAGACTTTATTAATTTTCGTCGGTAATATTTTACAACTTGAACCATTTACCCAAATTTATCTACATATTTTTAATGAATGCTCGTTGATGGCGAATTTATGCAACCTACGGTACAGGCATCATTTTCATATATGCAGTCATTAATTGTGATGACACTATTAAAAACTATCCTGAATATTGTAATAATCTTGGAGAAAAAGAAAAATCTACAAGTATTTTAACTATATAATAAGACCACCAGTTGCAGGAATTGGAAAGTTTTTTTTACTAGTTACAGATTCTCAAAAGTAATTTGTTATCGTTTACTATTACTTAAAAGTAGTCGATTTATTACTTTTCTATTATTTTTTTACTGAAATAAGATTAATCTAAAAAAATTTTACAATATTTTTTATTTAAATATTAATAAAAGTAATAAATAATAATAAGATACTATAGATCGATACGTGAAAACACATCTAAGAAGGAAAATGCTTTTTCGGTCCGAGTTAGAGCTTGTTGTACATAATAATATTTTAAAGTGAATTTATATACATATGCATATCTAATTCTACAAATCACGCACCGATTAGATTTTCATTTTTGAAACATAATTTAATTGAGGTGATATTTTTCACATAAATTTTGTAATAAGTCACTTCTGTCAAATTTAAAGTATTCCTAATTTAATTAAATTAAATTTTGTAATAAATGACATTACTTCTGTCAAATTTAAAATATTCCTAATAAAGTTGTTCTTAAGTTAATACAACTCTGTGATATTGGTTTACGGCATTTTTAAGACGTCATAAACTAGTCACACAGTCCTATTAACATCTTGAGGTATTATATAAAATGATATTGAACTAAGAATAAATTATGATTTCCGCTCAAAGATTGAAATATAAAAAATTACAATCAAAATATAAAAAAATTATGTTATAAATAAATATAAAATATAACCATAAAATTCGTCAAAGAAAGGTAATTCCGTTACCAATTCGTTGTCAAAAAAGTAACTGTAACGGTAACGGTTAGAAGTATCAAATTATTTCCAATTTCTGACATAAAATTAATGTACCTCACACATTACATTGATCCTAACACTGCTCTGCAGTTATTTCAACTGTTGATTTTTATACAGTTTTAATCTACTCTTTATGTTTGATGTATAATTTGTTGTCTCTACCTGGATGGTCCATATCTAATAAAATAAGCAAAGTTTTTCATTTACTATATCAAAATATCAATTGTATCTTTAAGGTTCAAGTTAATTGGAAGTTATTTGTTTCCTAGTAAACGGCATTTTAAAACACGACGACATTTATATAATATTACGCGAGGAAATTCATTTTTGGATATCGAAAAGCCTGGTCACAAGTAATGAGGAGTTATCGGATTAAAGCCCTAAGTATTGAAACGAATCCTTGTGGCCGTACATGCGGCATTAATCACAACGGGAACTAATTACTCGATGCTTTAATCCGCCATAGTGCTATTGCTCGGGTCTCGCAATAAAAACTGATTAATTACAGCCACACTGTATTCAAATCCCGAATTAAATTACGGCAAGAACGAGCCTCGGGCTCCACGAAATGAATACGTGGGATATAGTTCGGCGTCCAAATTAGCCGTTTAAAGGATGCACATCGCAAATTCGCTACAATCCTCAGCGAGTAGAGATTCTGTCTTATGCGAGTACATCGTCAACAACTATATTAGAATAGAATAGAATATTTACTACTTCAGTTTATATGTCAAGAAGAGGTTTAATTTACAATTTCTTCTCTTAATCTCTACGTAATTAATATCTTGTAATATTATTTATGGCAATTAATAGCTAATTAAAAACTAATAATTAAATCTTATTCTACTATTATCTAAACCTATAGTCTTTTTTCATCTTTTGTATTCTAAGTATCAGTTTTCTAATCAGACTAATTTACATTAATATCACATTTAAGTACTCAAGTATTACACAGTTTTTATGTAAGTTAGCATTAACATTTTTCCTTATTCTCGTATCCTTCTATACCTCCTGATAATTACTTTTTCATATTTACTTAAACTTCGCTTAAATTCTTATCCCTTCCTCTTCATCTATGAATCTTTATTTTTGAGCATTTTGTATAAATATATTTTTCAATTTTTAGTATTTTTAAAAAAATTTTATCAGTCCAATTTTTCAATGTCAAAAAAGAATTTAGATGTCAAAGCTCTATATCCGAACCGAGACATTTTTATTCTTGTGAACAAAGGCAATTAGTGACTTTTCAGAAAAAAAAAAAATAATAAAGAAAGAAGCTAACGAAGATTCGTCTTTAATGTTCCAGGATCCACAAGTGTTGCAGTCCAATGGACGATCCTCATCGTTGCTCTGATCACATCGATCGCAGTCGCGCGATAATAATGACGAACGTTTCTTTTTCCTTTTTTTTCTTCTCCCTTTTCTTTTCTTTTTCCACATTGCTAATCATATAAACGTTAGGAGAGATCGGTTTCACCCTATCTACTACTAATTCGCATAAAATAAAGCGATACAAATATGCATATAATAAGTGTACACGTCCATTTACACGTCGTCGTGGCGTACGATAAAATCTACAATTAGGGTAGTTATCCCTCTTAGTGTGCCTTTAACTTATTCATTACTAAATTAATTATTAAATATTATAGTTTTAATCTTATCTGCTTGAAATCAGTAGGTATCAGTTTTTTAATATTTCGTTTTCTTACAATTTTTTTTAATCTAAAAAAATATATTTTTATAAAAACAAAAAAAAATGTTTTTGTCCTTATTATTAGTGTCCTATTAACGTGTCCTCAAATTGTATGCTTATCTGCATTTGACTCATTTTATATAATTACTAAAACAGATAATAGATATAATCTAATTATCTAATTGTTCAAATTAATATTGCGTAAATTATTATTTTAATTATACTTACAGTTTCAATGTACACTCGCAATTAAACGTTCTCAACTCCAATACAAAGCACACTAATAAAGGACAAACTTAAAATGTTGCTGTATCACTGAACTCACATAAATTCCTCATATCTCTCGAATAAATATTTATTCTATATTTTAATAGTTAAAAAATAGAATATTAACTTTGGTATCGTGTACTATAGATAATTTAACTTAATAAAAAAAATACTTTTTTTTTATTTATTCGTGCTTTTTTTTATGACTTATTTAAATACAAAGACACATTAATAACAACACAGTCATAGGGATAGTTACCCTACAAACGTGCGTTCTAGGCTCTATAAATGTATTCTCATGCGCGCGCAAGACGAACGATCGGCTGATCGACTTCCCGCGCGTTCATTTAGATCGTCCAAAATCTTTTTAGCGGGAAACATCACAGAAGGCGACGTCTTTTGTATATCGCTTACGAGATACGATGTTATTCTTACTACGATTTTTACAAAGTTTTTCTATTTTCACAACATATCATTTCTATTCATCCAACGATCGCGTTCACGCGCGACAACCGGATGATGATCTTCCCAAAACCGAATAATCTTCTTGGGTCAACTTGGACCCTGCGAATACGCTTTCATTGGAATCGCTATTGTCTATTTCCTACATCCACCCTGCATCTCAGCGATTTGTCTATGTAAAACAGAATTAATAATTATAATAACCACAAGAGCAGTCGCGAGTGATTTTTTTATGCTCATACATCGATCGACAAATCATCTATATACAACTTCAAAAAAAAACTGAAGATTTATTCATATGAGAAATTATTTCGTGAAATTAATAATTAACGTCTAATGATTTCGATAATTTTAAATATCTAACCTCACAAAAAATTAATTTACTTTGCAATATGCAGCAAAAAAATTTTTCTCGTTTCCATTTTTACCGTTTCTTTCGATTATTTTATTAATCATGGTTACGTTTCATTATTCTGTGAATACTGAAAATCTATAGTTCACGTTACGTATATTAAATGAGATATATTTCCAGTACTCGCAGTGAATAACGAAACGCAGCTCATGTATCAGAGATTGCGCACAATCTTAGAAACAGAGAATAAGAATTTCAACTTATCAGAAACTATATTCCGCAATACATGGTTACATATGCAAAGTCCCTCGTGAATGTATTTATATCTTTTATTAATTTCTTCGGTAAGTTTCGGTCGGTAAAAATAGCCCGAATATCGAATGTTGCTAAGAAAAAGCATCATAACTGATTGCAGATGTGCATATCAAAATAGATTATTGTAGATTAAGGGGATCCTAAAGTCATCTGTTTTATCGCATAAATTTTAATGTTACCATGAGTATCTAGACCCTCTAAGGAACGTTTGTGCCAAGTTTCAACTAAATTTTACAAGTTTTCTAAAAATTGTTCTTTTATACATAGTCTTTTCGTAACACATTTTCATCGAATTAAGTCATCTAAATCTAAGCACGGAAAAATGGATGATAGAGTAAATTTTACTTCCATAATCTGCTTTTTAACAATCAGCTCGGTGTCAAAAGACCGGTATCTACATAAGGATTCGGACTAATTCTAAGCTCGATGTTGTTTGTTCATGTAAACTACTAGTCTGATAGAATGCAAAGTTTTTATATGAAGCAAATGTTGCCACGATAAGAATAGCTCTAGACGTCATTACAAAAATTTTTTTTTTTCCTTTTTCAGCTTAAACTCCATCTCATGGACATGTATTAATGTGTATACTTTAATTCTGGAAAAGGATTTTCAAATCTGTAAAAAAAGAAAAAAGAAATTACAATATTAAATTATTGCATTTCAGACATTTCCTTAAGAAAATCCTAAAGTCGTTCATTTTACCAATTAAACGCAATAATTTTTATATAATAATTACTTTTTTCTTCTTTCATGTATCTGTGAGATAGAGTTTATACTGAAAACGAAAAATATTACTTAAATTGACATTTTCTTTATCATTTCTTAGTCCAATATGGCGTCAGAGCTAATAGTATCGTAACATTTGCATGATATAAAAGTTTTACAATCTGTACTTATGAAATTGTGTGTGTCACAGACAACGTGGAAATCTTAGAATTAAACTTACAATTAAACGACTAATTCTAAAACGTTATTGTTCTATAAAAATTTATGTGCGATATTGATGTAGTAGTATAAAGATATATCAATGTGTCGCAATTTATCGGACAGCAACGTTCTCGTTGGTGTTTAGGCTTTACTTTAGAATCCCCTTAAAGGGTTACACCTAGTCACGAAGTCGAAAAAAAAAAATCGAATCTTTGTAAATTTTTTTTTTAAATATATGTATGTACAATTTTGTATAAAAGTTTTTGTATTTAAAAGAATTTTTCTTGACAAGATTTTTATATTTTTTTATGCAAAAATATTAATTTATAACAAAGTCATAACAAATGTTTGAAAAGTTGTTTTTCGGTGAAAAGCGTTTTGAGCAATGCTACTCGATCATTAAAAATAAAAAATTCAAAAAGATTTAGTTAATATATGAATTTATCTATGCTTTAATCAATCAATAGATAAATTAAATTCTGACAAAATGGAAATTGTTCAAAGTTAACCGATTTTTATTTAAAAAATGGATATCTTTTAGTTCATAAAATAAAAAATACACATTGAAAAAAAATCTTTCGATTTTTAATGATTAAATATGAATTTAAAGATTAAATTTTAATGTTTAAAGAAACACAAAGTTAGAAATAAATTGGTGCAGCGATTCTTGAGATATCTTGCTCACCAACTTTGAAAAAATAGTTTTGAGGAAAACTCGTTTGAAGTTTCAAATGCAATTTAAATATTTTTCAACTTACAGAGTTACATATTCCAGGCCCATATAGCACATCATATATTTCTAAAAAATATGATTTCTGAAAAATCGATTTTTTCAAACATTTCTGAATGGACGTGCATTGTTTGTAATACCAATCAAATGCTATTATTTTCAGATACAATAATCTTTTTATTATTTACATAAAATTATAAATCCTTTTTCACAATTAAAGTACAGACAATAATGCAATGTGGACTGAATTTCATGTGGAAAATGGAAAAATTGCAAAATTACATTTTTTATTATCGGTTTCTAGTGTCGATTCATAATAATATTTGCTTTATACAAAAGCTTTATACTTTGTACGTATAAAATAACTATAATTTGCAATAGAAATTAAATGAACAATACTATACTTGTAGAAATAAGCTAAGTTTTACTATAAAAGAAAAGAACAATATGCCTGAAATTTGTGAATATAGATATACAATATCGATGTAGTATTTACCAATTTAGTAGAATTTAGGCTCATATTTTGAATCCTCTTTTATTGATAAAGCTTTTAAGAATATATATATATAGTATCTGTAACATAACCTATATGCTTAAAAGTACCTTTATCAATAAAAGACGATTCGACAGAATATGGGTCATACAATTTATGTGTCACTGACACATCATTACACACTATTACATCAATATCACATGCACACATGTACAAATATTCTGATTAACTAATTTTTCATATTAAATATCTGAGCTTAATTCTAAAAACTCAACATTGTTTATTCATGTAATCCCTAGTCCAAATCAAAATTGTTTTATACATACGAAGTATAAACTTGTATATAAAACAAATATTATTACGAGTCGATGTTAGAAGCCGATAACAAAACTGTAATTTTTCAACTTTTTTTCATTTTTGACATAAAGTCGATCGGTTTGGACTACATTACCGTTTATAATTTAATTATGGAAAAGAATTTTTAAATCTGGCTTATATAAAAAGTTTAAAAAATACTTATTTGAAAAATAATCGATAAAATGATTTTAGGATTCTCTTAAAGGTAACTTTGATCAATTAAATCAGCTTTTATTATTAACTTAATCAGCAATTAACTCAAATTGACAAAATCACTTTAGACAAAATCTCTAATATACAGTTTATTATTAATATTTTTTATATATAATTCTATTAATTGATTTAATAGTTTTATTCATATTAAACTTAATAAAATAATGCTCGTTAATCAGAATTTGATCAAAGTTATCCTAATTTTAATTTCAATTTAATTTTCTTTTTTCTTCTTCTAAGTAGTTCTAAAAAAAATTATAAAAAGAGATTAAAATAAATTTGATAGAAATGAGCCTGAACAATATAATATGATGGCACAACAATTCTACA
>Ga0157363_1003732_pt1 | contig 13837 bp, 8 predicted proteins | sample AttsexASBM1_FD_111477 | JGI IMG/M metagenome (GOLD analysis project Ga0157363, IMG submission 111477) | Fungus gardens microbial communities from leaf cutter ant in Ribeirão Preto, State of São Paulo, Brazil - Atta sexdens ASBM1 | ecosystem: Host-associated > Fungi > Mycelium > Unclassified ...
CAGTCTAGCCGTTTTGCGAGTAATTTCCGTTTCTCTACAAAACATTTCTCTGATCTTCATTAATATGTTTATAATTTTATCTATCTCTCCGTTCAATCAATGTAACATCATCTTCATATATGACTTTCATCTGAGAAAGGCTCAATCGTGAGACTGAAACATGTTATATGTGTGTACATATATATATATATATATATATATATATATACATGACTTTTAATTAATTATAGAATATTATATTATATAGAATATTATATTATATAGAATATTATATTATATATCTCGTTTAAGTTTTTATATTTTAAAAAAATTTTTCGTTATATTTGATTCTTAAGTGCCCTGTATATTCTCGATATTGTTGTTTAAATTAAATGTTTGTTCTTTTGTTCTTTTAACAATTTGTTTTAAGTTTTATTTAGCTCTCCTCAGTCATGTAGATTCATTTAATTTTCTATATCTTAATAAAATATCGCAATAGTTATGAGAATTTTATCTTATTTTCTGTTATAACCTTTCATTTTGGAAAAATGATAATATTTTGACTTCATGACTGTTAATTAAGGAGCATTATTGGTGTTGTTCTTCCACAAAATGGAAGATTATAATAGAAAGTGAGATAAATTTCTCATAACTATTGCGATATTTCATTAAGATATAGAAAATTAATTGAATTTATAATATATACGGCTGAAGAGGGATTAATTCTTGACTCAGATTCAACTTGTTTCTTATCTCTTTCCAATTCCAGAAGAAAGAGACAGTGAATAAGTTGAACCTTAAGAATTAACCGTGAATTATGGAACCTAAGTAAAGTACGAAACGCTCTGTAAAAATGTCATCGTAGAATAATAAAATGTTTTTATTTATCGATCATCTTACATTGCTCGTTTAATATAATAGACCTTGTATTTTAATTCGTTAAAAAATAATAGTTTTACAGAAAAAAGTATGGATTTTGTTAATGTAACAAAAATATCTTTAATGTAACAAAAATTTCGGACAGTATCTACTTTTTACAGTAAGAGTCCTGTTTAGGGGAACTCTGTCTGATGATCTTGATCTTTTATCAAGGTCATGATTCTGAGTGACCTTCAACAGATTTTGACCGTCGCTCGTCCTTCGTTAAAAAATTAAAAACAAAAAAAATTTGAAAAATTGAAAAATAAAGTCTCTTTTCTACTACATGAAAAATTCTCTACTTTAAAATATATATTACGATTTTCCACGACTCTCACCCTCCCTCTCCCTTGCTTTAGGGACGCACGACTCTCATCCCCTCTCTCTCTCCCTGCAAAGGAGCACGTCGTAGATTGAGACTGATTTTACAATAGTAGAAAGGATAAGGATCGAAAGTGAGAGTCGTGCGCCTCTAAAGCAGAAGGGAGGGGGATGAGAGTGGGAGGTGAGAGTCGTCAAGATCATGACCCTGAAAGACCTCCAGCACATTTTATGTGATTTCCTGTAAAAATGAAGTGGTGGCATTAGTTTAGGAGATATATAGCAAAAAATATAGCAAAATATAGCATATATAGCAAAAAAAGTTATTTTTGAAACTTTTTTTGTTCATAAATTTTTAACAAAACGAGCGATGTCCTGTCTAAAACCTGTTGGAAGGCTCATGATCTTGATAATATATGTCAAAGTAAAGTCATCGGAGAGATTCCCCTAAGAGTTTTATCATTTTTACTTCCAAAAATTATGTACATATTGTGAAAAAAAATAGTTCCTACTTGAAAACAGCGTATCAAAGAATAATAACTTTGATTATATGCGTGCGACTATGATTGCAAGACATTTTTCGTGGCATATACTAATGTATCAAATTTCATCAGTTTATTATTGACGAAAGTATATTTGGTAACGAAAGTATAATTTTGATTTTGTGCATGAAAAACTCTCCTCTCCACCACAATATCTCTAAAAAAATTGAGATTGAGGATTTTTCCTGAAGATGGATACTGATAAAAGCGAAATCAAAATCAGAGTTTCATCTCGAAATTAGAGTGATGACACTTGAGAAAGTTCTTTTATTAATTAATATTCGTTTTCCTGGTATTATAAAAGTAAATCTGGAATATATATATATATATATATAATTAAATGATCTTTATATTAAATGATCAACCGGATTAATGGATTTTTGTTGCTAATAAGATTTGAAATAATAATTAATATGAAATAATAAATATTAAACAAGGACATTCAAGTGACTATGTTCAGATTCCTATTCAAATGCTACTCAGGTATCACTCCATCTTTGTTGTTTATCGAATGTTACACATGAACAACATGACACCCAGGGAACATTCGAGCGTGAATTCGAACGCCCCAGATTGCATTTGAAAACTACCCGAATGTCTACGAATATCATTTTATCTTTGTTATTAACCAAATGTTAAACAAGAATAAAATGATATTCAAAAGTACTCAGGTAGCATTTTCGAACGCGACCCAAAATCCCCTAATTATTGACACAACGCTCGTGTAGAGCACACCAAGCATACTAAACTGAGGGCAATATTCATAGTCCGTTTTTATTTTAAGACTGTCTTAAATAATATCTTAAGATGCTAATGCAGCGCTCTTGGTTTATGACATCTTAAGACTGTACTTAAGATAGTCTCAAATACAAAAATCGATTATGAATACCAACCAAAAAGTCGTGCATCATTTTGCGACTTTCAACAATAAACGAAAAATTAATTACTAAAAATCATCGAATAAGTCCGGCCTATCGCCAAATTTAAGCGCGCGATGAGAAACAGCTGTCCAATGGGCGAGGAATTGTTTATTATCAACGGCAACGATTAGAGCAGTGCTGGATCCTTGTTTTAAACTATTATTCCCCATTTTTTTATCAAAACATCTAATCTTTCGATAAAACAAGAAAAATGTAATAACAAGTAGCTATATAAAGATATTTCTAGTCTAATGCAATTTGTGTTAGATTAAATATATTTTGATTAACTTACCATATCATCCCTATCAAAAAATAAAAACATTATTAATAATTTTTATATACTAAAATTTCTAAATATTCATTCTAAATATTCAAAATATTCATTAAACAATTTTTGATATACAATATATAAATTATCTGCACAAATAAAATATATTTAAACAAAAGTATTCAACAAGTTATTATGGATATTTAATTAAATTTATATTAATATTCATGTAATGCTTAAAATGTATCATGGTATTCAACAGATGAGTCGTAAGATTTCTTAGTACGAAAGTTAGTATTAAAGTTTTTATTTTTAATTTTTATTAACCTTTAGAGGATGGGAATCTATTTTTTAAATTTTATAATTTCTTAATTAAAATTCTTATAATTCATTATATTTTTCATTGTATTCCTTACCTCAAAATATGACACCGTTTTAATATCATTAGCGACTTTTCCGTCCTGTACAGGTTAATAAATGAGCAATTCTTTCAAAGAGCTGTTCCTACAGCTATAGTTTTGCTGTAGCTATATTGAAAAAAAATCAATCTAAGTATAAACGAACTTAAAATGAACATACTTGTACGGAATTAACATCGCCACAGTCGGTATTCGAATTATAGCTGGCTGACCAATCACCTATTCCCTGTTCGTTCTCTGCTGAAAAAACGAAAAAAGATATTCAATAAATAAAATATCATAAAAATGAAAATTCAACATATAGCTCAGAAAAATTAGATTTTTTGGAAGCAAAATCGCCATAAAAAAATTTGTTTGCGAGAAGTTGTTCGAAATGACATAATATGCAGCATATTAAAAGCCTTGATCAACAACGGAATTGGGAAACGGCTTCAGCTTTAAAAAATTGCGGTTTTTTAAGTATATCTATGAAAATCTTCATTTTATCAAAATAAAAATCATCAAAAAGAAAACACACAAAATTACACACAATTTCATTTTCTTTTAGGTCAATACTTTCCGTGATAGAATTAAAAACCAATTTTTTTTTAAAGAATATTTTTGATAATTTCGAGAACGAAACAATTTTTTACACTTTTTTCGTAAATATCTCGATAGCTACTTTTACGTACAAAATACCTCTTATGAAAACTGAACTGAATTTCCTACAAAATTGTTTTTTACTCATATACGACCATACAATAATTTCCGAAATGCGATGTTTTCTGTTATTTTTGAACAAAACTTATTTTTTAACGTTTTATGTAAATATCTCGGATTCGGCTACACCTAAAAAGTACCAATAATTAAATCGAAAGATTTTTCAATTCCCTACAAAATTTTGCTTATCGTAAAAAAAATGTGCAAAAGCAGTTTTAAAGTTAGCTTAACAAAATTTTCTTTTAATCTCAACTAAGAAAGTTTCGACTCTACATAATTCGTAAATCATAAAACGTAGTACCCAAATACTGAAGCAGAATGACGATCATCGTACACAAGACACAGATGAAAACCAATTGCATGCAATGAAAAAACAAACACAAATCTTCATTCTACGTATGCGTTTGCGAATTACATTTTGCAATTTTGAAAGTTATGTAGAAGCATCTTAATAATTCTCAAGATATGATGTTTCGAAGATATTATGAGACCCTCAATTTATATGTTAAAATATTTATTTATTAATCGAAGTGAAATGATTTTCGAAATTCAAAATGGCGGATCCAAGATGGCGAACAAAAAATTTAAAAAATTTAGAGTTCAGATTCGTAATGAGCGATCCAAAAACCTTGATTCATTTTACAGCTCCAGAACTAATTTTTTAATTTTTTGTCCGCTATCTTGAATCCGCCATTTTGAATTTTGAAAATCTGAGGTCAGATTTGTAATCAGCGACCTCGAAAACTCCCGAATACCCAGTTTCGTCTCGATCAAGTAACTTTTTGCTTTTCGATCCGCCATCTTGGATTTGCTATTTTTAATTTCGGAAATCTGAGGTTGGATTCGTAATCAGCAACCCCGAAAATCTCCGAATAACAAATTTCAACTGAATTCTAAAGAAAAATGTATGCTTCAAAGGGTCCGTCATATTGAATCCGCCATTTTTAATTATTTAATTTTGACTTCAAATTTCTATTAGCGACTCAAAAACTTCTTGGACTTCATTTTCGGTTAACTAGCTATTGTTGATTAATCACAATCACATTTATTGTTAAAAGGAGATAAATTTTTCCAGTTTGTTTATTTATAAAATACATTTCAACAATAGGAATGTTTCCACGATTTTTTTATAACAACTAATGTTCTATAAAACTGATAATGTTTTCTTCATTGTAGTAATATGTTAGAAAGTGTGTGAAAAACAACAAAAAAAGCTGAGGTTAAAAAGGGACAACATATGTGTGACACTGTGCCGCAAAGGATTAAATGGGAGGTTTTGGGCTGCTCGGTCTGATGACAATAAAGGCAAAGGGAACAGCCCAGACTGTAATGGGAAAATCCCCAACAAGCCTCGAAGGAGAAGCTTCCCTGAAAAATAGGAAGTCTCAGAATCTAGAGTCTGCGAACCTGAGACCAGATTCAACTCCTCAACTCGGGATAGCTGTTTAAAGTTCAGACAGACATTCAACTCTCCTCAACTCGGGATAGCTGTTCGAACTTTAAACAGAGGAGTGCCCCGCTATGGTGAAGTACTTCTTCAGAATGTGAGCAGACTACGCCAATGACTTAGGAGGAATATCTGTCGGAACAAAGGGAGCGAGTAGTCTTAAGGACATAACGTCCCCTCCCCTTCCTCCCGTTCCCCTTAGTTCCAGGAACATCGGGCATGCAGAAACAATCGCTGCACCGCTACCTCGACGAGAAAATTCCTGGGATAAAGCATATTCCGCTTCGACGAGCATTTTCGGCCGTCGATCAGCGCTTACATCCTGCACCGACAAGAACTAGGGTAAAGCATACTCTGCCTCCGTTTCTCAACAGTTTCTCAACAGTCGATTGCAGTTATCACTGCAACTTACGTTGACTTAGGTAATAATCAAGGGATTCTCTGCCGAGAGTTTCGCCGAACGCCGTCTTTAAGATCTCGCGTTATTCTCGACGCATCGAAGATAAACGTATTTTATGCGGCGATCACATCACGTTCTACTGCATGCTACTGGCGTATACTTGTGTGTTTTCGCGAAGTAATCAGCTATGCTATACATCAACTGAGATGCGCTCCGCGTCCAGGATCGTGACACGCCGGTCGAAACATCGCGCACTAGACCGCGTACCGTTTCTCCGTGTACACAAACTACGAAATGACACAGCGACACACACGCCCACACACACGACCGCACGCACGCACGTACGCACACATTTATTGTAACTATACACATATATATATATATATATATATATATATATATACATACTTCAAATAAATCAAGCTTTATTTTATTTTATAATTTTGTGTTGATTTGCAATTACATCTCCTCTCCAAGCCTAAACTTTTTTTACGCTGTTACGTCCAAGCTCCGCATGCATGAAGTTGAGGCGAACACAACAAGAACCGAATTATTAGACCAATTTGGTCGTGTCCAGGCTCCGGACCACAAGGGAGCTGTGAGGAAGGATAGATGCAATCGAGACCGATCGAGAGATCCACTTCGCTTCGTCCTGAAGTTCCTAACAAGCCGAGGATCGAATGGAGGACAAAGTGGAAACTTCAACTTGTGCTCCATTAAACAGACATGAGTCAGACGTACTTTTAATTTAAAGGGACTCAAACTGGATCAGTGTGCCGTGAGGGGCGCACTTTAACGCCAGATGTGCCAGTACGTCCGTATGCTCTGGCTTTCGGTCATGCAATCCAAGTGACAGAAGAAAGAGTCAACTACAACCGCGGGAAAGCTTACAATAAATATAAGGAGAGGTTTTTCAAATTAATAAACGACGTTTTAATTTAATAATATTATAATAAAAGCAACATTTAATAATACATTTTTCTTAAGTATAAAAATACAATCCTTAAGTTCTCTATTCTGAAATATATGGTCGTACGCATTTATGTATGTGTGAGTGTGTGGGTGGAAAATTGTGTATAATGCGGACGTTATTTTGAGTGTAGGAGAGTTTGGAAAGAGGAGGGGAAAATTAAAGTTGTTTAAGCTGATATGGTTGAAGAGAAAGAGGATCGATGGGAATGAGGGATGGTACGAGAACTGAAAATAGGCAAGTGGATTTTGCGATGCTGACTATTATTCGGTCATTAGTGGAAAGAATAAAGTAGGATATGTATTCCAGCAACTGATGAAAGAAGAGAAGAAAGTGACTAGTGGGGGAAATAAGCATCAGGTTGAACAGAAGGAATTGAGAGGATGGTATGAGACGGGAAATTCCTCAATCGGTGATGATATCGGATGAAACAGGGGAAGGACTGGACGGAAAGAAGTCATCGAAGAAGTCTGATGATAGATCGGAGACAGGGGAGTAAGAAATTTTGAATAGCGGTGATAGAGTCGAGGCTGGAAGCTGAACCGGAGTCCTGGTCCGATATCTGAATTAGCGGAGATCGTTCTTTAGAGTTTTCCGCGGACACGGGCGATGAGTCGGCGCGCATTGTTAGTCCTCATTAGGTGACGGTGACGAGGGGCAGAAGAATACTGCTTAAACAGACTAAAAATTTAATTGTCTTTAAAGAGGGAGCACACAAGAAAAAGAGGGATCACCCAGCGATTTTACAGCGAAATCCAAGACTTACTACTTGACGATAGCGATATATCGATGCCCGAGAGACCGTCAGAGAGGGTGCCACTGACTATGGGATGCTGGGCGCCAGGTCCATTTCGTTAGTTTCCTCGGTCAGCCAGTGCCGTTGGCACTTCAATTGACAGTATGATTTTATTAGATTGTACTGACTTTACTAGAGAAAAAGGGCTTCGAGAATCGGGTGAAGCTTTTTCCAAAGATCCCGACAACTATAGCTTCTCAAAACTCAGAGAAGAATCACTCTGAGGGCCGCGGAACTGCGATTTTTATACTAATTACTCTTGATTATTCAGGTTCGAATTAATGGAATAGATTTCGTTAATTAGTTAGTAGTAGGATTTTTTCTTTATTCTCGGATTGGTCAAGATTTTGGAGGAGGAAAGGATGTTGATCGGCGTCTGTAATATGAAAAAATGTTCTCCTAAATTTTATGAACATAATATTTATGGGAAAACGTACATGCAGTGAGTCAAGAAAGCGCACATGCAGCGTTGGCATGAGACCATCCAGAATCTATCTCTGAACGTCGCGTGTCGTTTCTTAGGTCGCTTTTGTGATCACGGACTCGTGAAAATTATCCGCGACTTGACCGTTAAGCAATATATTGGCGCCAGTCTTACGCTTCCAATGACATATTATTATTTTTTTTAGTCGCAGTGTCTGACAAACTCCTCGGTGTCCTTTTAGTTCCGCCGCACGTGCACCGATTTTTAATTTATCTCGGAATGACATTTACTGGATACTTCTTCGTTTTAGTTTTTAGTGTGGGAAAAAAAAATTGTTTGTCTTCTCTAGGCTATAACGCTCAATTTGTGCGTTATTCACAACTGTCTTTTTATTTTAACAAATTCCAGATCTCCATGAGAGAAAAGAGTCCGCTGGATGTAACAACGCTACCGAACCGAAAAATCACCAACGAGCTTAAAAATTAAGTTATTTCATGATGCCCGAACAGGGCATGGCTATTCGGAAGAGAGAGAAATGAATACCGTGCCAAAATCTTGGATATACGCACTGATCAAGAGCGAGATTATTGTTGAAATAGAAATCCACAGATTGAATTCCGAGGTATGTTAAACGAGCTGCGTCATTGTCCGAGTACCTTCATGGACGAAAATCCAGGAAATTTCCAGGCTTGAGCATCGCCGCCACCTCCGCGAGAAACAGAACGCCGCAAATCTGTCGCAGCTCAAAATAACGAGAACACAAATGCAAATACAACCTCTCCAAGCCCCGAAGATCGGCCTGCAAAAATTATCTGTAATAATTAATATATTAAATATTACAGATACGTAAATGAAGATTTCAGTTCAAGGGAAAAGACTGAATATTTTTAGAGCGCGCGGTAGAGAGCTCAAAGAAGATTACGAGCTCAACATTTCTTTAAAGGTTTATCGATATTGTTAAAGGCGGATACACAGACATAACGTCGTGTAAACCGCTAATGGGAAACCTGGGACAAATTTGTTAGTAAAAGCCGCATTCTTACCGCACGCGGATGATTTTCAATTATTAGAAGACATGCATACTCGAAAGCAGAAACCAAGAGAAACTTTCTTCAAATATTCTACCGCACTAATAGTCTTGATGCACCGCGCCGGGATAACTGTGGAATAACGGCAATTAGAATATTTGTACCAAAACATACTTTTCCTAATGAGACGGTCCGATATAAGTTGGATCCAAGAGCTAAGCCGCGAAGTCGTCACTTGCGAACGCCTCTCCGCTCTCGAGAAAGCAAAGGGAAAAATAAAAGGAATCGCTCGTAAAATATCTGCCGCCGCCGTTATATATAACCGCGATGAATGCTGCTGGCGATGTAAACAAAGAGGACATATTTCGATTGCCGACGCTCGCTAAAAAAGTTTTGCTCACAGTGCAAGCAAAGAGAGTGTTAACAGAATTATTACTCACCGCCGGGAAATGCTTAGCCGACCGGCGAGGCTCCCGCCATCCCATCCCCTCCCGGTCACTAGTATAAAATACACGCCTCGGCTGCACATACATGTCCAAACACTACAATTAGAAGCATTGCTAGATATTGCGAATTTCGAGATACCTTTTGTAAACAACAACATCGCGCGCGAGTTGAAAAATTACAATTTCACATCAAAAGAGAGATAAGGGAAGTGCAACTCGCCGACGGTCAGACTGTCCGGTCACATCAGGCTGAAACGTGTGCCAGATTTCGCGATTTCTGATTACGACGAGTATCTCCTGCTACAAATTACTGCGACACTGGATAAACTTCGCGAGTGCACGATACTTAACAACTCTTGATCTAAAAAATAGATACTGGCAAATATCCGATTTCCTGAGAGCAAGCCTATTACTGGATTCCCTACTGTTCAACTCGCTGGACATTCGAGCTCCAATATGACTTCAAAATAAAATACCAAAAGGAACTTTAAATCGAATAATACTCCGTACTACTTCACCCACACTAATTTCAGACAATGGCACACAGTTTAAGTTTTTTAAGTAGTCGCAACTAGAAAAACTCTTAAAAACGTACTCAATCCAACATATGTATACACGCATGCACCGCAATGCAATCCGGTGAAATGCACAAACCGAATCCTTAAGACGATGATGACAATATATAGATAATCACGTAATCACAAAAATTGGAACAAACATCTACCGGAGTTACAATTCGCATTTAATTCCGCGCGACATAACGCCACTGGGTATACGTCAGCGTATCTCAATCTAAGACTACTACGTGAGTTGCTGTCACCCGTAAACATACACGAATAGCATACGTCTCCCGCTCGACATTATCCGTTGACACCTCGAAGAGACGTATAAATTGCAAATAAACTTAGCCAGAATCTTTCCAAAGTACTATTATGATCTAAGACGGTGGATCGGCTGAACCGAAAATCGGCGAGAAAGTTTACAAAAAAGAATATCCACTTTCAAATAAAAATTTAACTCTAACCGCATTTAACTCTAAACTCACGAAATTTAAAGGACCCCTCAAGGTGAGGGATGTGATGTCGCCCGTTATTTTTGATCTGCGTGACAACAGCGATAGGACACATACACATTAAAGATTTTTAAGTCCGCCTTATCTGACGAAACAAACGACGAGACCAAGATCGAGACCAACGACGATTGACTCAAGACAAAGACATAGATAATAACAACGAACTCGACAGCAATGACAATGACGCATAAATAAGCATAAATAAGCGCTACCAGACTTCATTCGCAATTGTCATAGAATTTATGGAACAAGATAGGAAGAAGATGACATCTTGAAAGCGCTGGACAAATACTTCCAGAAGGAAAACAATCCGGAGAATCCCGGAATAAAAGCTCTGGCACGGACTAACATCTTCGTGACAGAACCTGCATCGCGATATCCACAGAAAATCGTGCCGACCGTCAGGTGCAAGCTACGGACAGACAAAAACAGAAGAAATTGGGCTCATCACTCCATTATCGCCACTACCGCCACATAAGTCAATTATAAAAGCGAAAACTCGCCGACCAACGCTATAGCCAGGATCCGAAAGGATCTTTGCCGCCCATAGCTGTAGAAGTCAAGTAGACATACAATTGATGTTTCGCCGCCCACATGTTCCGATAATCAGATCAGAAGGTATAGTCCGTAGCAGAAATGCTTGAGGTTCGATTTTAGGGGTCCACATTTCGTTCTTAGTTTTTATATTCATAACTGTTAAAATCTGATACGGATGTTATGTCAACGATTATAAATGTATCGTAGTATTTGTAAATTATGTTTTGATAGTCGGCCATACTATTTGGGCCATTGAAGATGTTATGGAAAACGTCTAAGCAAACTTGTTGAAACGCATGAGAACTTGCGTTAGGATAAATCACTTTTTTTGAGCACCTGCTGTAAAATATTTAATCCGCTCTTTTCAGAGTGACCAATACATTTTTATGTACATTTACATGTGAAACATTTTGTATTTGCAGAAATGTAAGAAAAAGCCAAGAGAGAGATTAAATTTAATTAACGTTTTGTCATGTATGAAAAAAAAATACAGGTATTTTTTACAATATATTTTTACACGTGAAACATGTTGCAAAATATTCATCTTTTTCCTAAAAAAAAATTATGTTTTTGCAAGTACTTGCAATAGTCACGTCTCTTGCGGACGTTTCAATCAATTACACAATGATAGCGTTTTGCACCAGAGTCAACTGGATCATACGTTCGACAGCGATTCGCTTATGTATAAGCATTATTTACCCTTGTTCATCGCGGACTTATCTATATGTATGTACTGAAGATGACTAAAAAGTTAGCCAAAACATGTATACGAATTATTAATTAAATACGAAATATACAATTTAATAATATTGAAATTTATCGCGCACATTACAGCGCTAATTCCCTTATTATAATTATATTTTCATTTCATCTTTGTTGTTTATTAAATATGAAAGAAATAATCTATTCTTTATTCCTACATTGTCTTAACATACGTTTGTTCACTCCAATTTATTGCACCGTGTGTGCCTGTCCAGACAATGCAGAAATAAAGAACAGACCTGAGAAGATCCTAAGAAGAATAAATGATGCTTACAGCGCGGCGTTGTGATCGCGAACGCAAACGCAATCAGTACAAACCTAACCTAACCGATTGATTTGTTTACATCGAGCCTCCGTGTCGAATAAAATGTGTGCATAATGCGCTCAAGTAATTTCAACTCATTGAATAACTAATAGTATTTTATTGTATAATTAACCGTAACAAAGTTAGTAAATTCCTCATATTGTCGTTCAAGTATCGGTGTAAATCAATAATCGTATTAATTTGCGATGAAATTTTTTGTGATTATCGCGTGCAATGTTTCTTTCTTAGTAATAATTCTCAGTTGCCGAATGATTAATCGGCAGTGATTAATAGTAGTGAGCCAAAAGATTCGTTTATAAATATCAATCAAATACGAGGATAAATCTGTGAACGTATTGATACGCAATATAATTTATAAAAGGACAAAAACTTCTGATTATTAATTGCTGTATTGCAATTTCTTTCTTGGATTTAATTTTCAGTTCCTAAATAATTAATCGATAGTGATTAATAATAACAAATCGATAAATTCGTTGTAAATCGATCAAGTGTGCGTGAAAGTGTACGTTATAAGCGATACAATTAATAAAAGACAAAAATTCGCGTAAACGTGATCGTGATACAATTGATGTGAAAAAGATAGTGGGGCCGAATCTTTCGCTCCCCTCTCTATGTTGAAGAGCGAAGGTGCATGGATAACGATTTCCTCCTTTTCGAGAGTTATGCTGCAAAAGGAAGGGTCCGAGAGGGAAAGGCAAGGGATGAGACTCTGACAAGGAGGAAGGGGTGGAGGCCCGCAATGGCGAAGATCCTGTCAATCACAACGTCGGACGCCGAGACCGAAAATTCCATTCCCCACTCGTAATCAGATGATCACTGTTACATCGCCACTCGTAAATGCGCAGTAACGGCGCAGAAACGGAGTTGAATAAAAATAGACGCCTCCATCCCCGCTTAAAGTCAGGAACTGTGCGACGCATAAGAAACAGCATCATGCGATAAAAAGAATATGAGCCCGGCAATCAACAATCGGTTCGCTAAGCGAGGGAGTTAGGACCTGAGCAGGAATTCAGGCCCTCTGTCCTCCCTCTCTCAAACTAAGGGTGGACGGGATGAGATATTTTTCCCTATTCCGTAAGGAGATCTGATTAGCCGACGATAAAAGGGTCATCAAGAGAGGATTTTTTTTATATCGTGCCATCAACGAGCCAAAGAGCATCCCAGAAGAATGCTGCACGCGTGCCCGGGACGCTCTCACTGAGGGGTTTTAATGGGTGCGAGTTCCAGGGTTTGTTCTCGCAGACCGAGGATATGTATAAGGCATTTTCCATCATACAAAAAAAATTATATGCAAGTTTATGCACGCAAATATCTTTCCGAATGTATGTAAGCCGTTGACCTATTACTTTTTCGTGACTATTAAAATCGTAATTTTTTAAACTTATTATAATCTCGTTTTTGAGAAGTATGATAAAATTCGTGTGCTAGTTAGTCAAAGAAATGTCTGCGAGCCTTATCTGTCACTAAGTTATACGTGAAAGATTACATTTTTAACATTATTTTTCTCTCTTATTTCATCGTTAACTTACCGTAGACTTTTGCACACATCAATTTCCGTACTTCA
>Ga0157363_1003733_pt1 | contig 13835 bp, 7 predicted proteins | sample AttsexASBM1_FD_111477 | JGI IMG/M metagenome (GOLD analysis project Ga0157363, IMG submission 111477) | Fungus gardens microbial communities from leaf cutter ant in Ribeirão Preto, State of São Paulo, Brazil - Atta sexdens ASBM1 | ecosystem: Host-associated > Fungi > Mycelium > Unclassified ...
GAAGTCGAAGAACTTTATTGGAAAACGCGCACGCACACACCAAACTCAATATGTACTTATTGTGTGTAGAAATGAGTTCCTCCTCAAACAGTCAGGGATGACTTAGTGCTCTAACCCCTTAACATGTCCTACGGACCGTAGGACATGATCAAAACGCCACATACAAGGCCTCGTTGAATACAAGGGATGATCGAAGCCGAGGAAAAAGGAGGGGAGACCTGTCCGACGTAAGAAAGGTTGTCTGTACAGTTTAAGGCTTAGTAGGTCAGGGAAGCGGACGGCGGGAGGAAGGTTTGGGCAGAAAAGCTAAGCTTCACCGGAAAAGAACGCTCCGATGCATATCTAGAATTAGTGTATCGTTCTCGAGTAGGTGTAGGAGCCGGGATAGAGGCTAGCTGGAGAGAGGTGAGGTAAAGTTAAGAGATAGGGATAGGAGCACCGAAATGTCGGAGTGACCTACAGACAGATTGGGTGGGTCGCTTTCGAGTTACTGGATGATGTCACTCAAAGCCGAATCAGAATCAACGTGTAGTGATGCCTGATGCCTTTGTCCACAATTTTTGAATCATAGCCATGACTATCTGCCTGTCCATTCTGATTGCAAGGTCATCCCATGCGACATTTATGGTTCATAAGGTCCAACAGTATGTTTATCGAACTTCCGGGATGTAGTAATTAGAAGACTCAGTCACTCGCAATACAGACGAGAACTGAAGTGAATGTATGTAAGAGTCCAATATTTATACTATGAGCCGAACAATACACATATAAAGTGGGAACAATTGTTCAGAATACTACAAGGTAACACAAAGCGAGCGCATAGTGCAGTGGCACAGTACAATGGCTCGGTGTGCGCTTGTATTTTCCTACACGGGAATGCTTACTTTATCTTCCTCCAGGTATCAGGGTATTGGCTCAACCAATTACTCGGTGGGTCAATGATCTCAGAAGATAAACAAGAAATCCTTTAGGTATCAGAAAGAGAGCCTTCAAGTCAATTAGATGGCTAGCCATCAGCAGAACAGTGGTCCTAGCAGGGTAGAGGATCGACATACACAATCTTGAGTCAACTACGCGTAAAAATAACCTCACGTTGTCATTTACTAGTCAGGACCAAAGGCCCAAGTTCATCGAGGCAAAAGTATCTAGTGCACCACCTTCTGGATCATAAAGTGATAAGATAGTCTTTCAAACGATAAACATCGTAGGAGGATCTTGATGGGATGAAAAGCACCAGACCGATAGAAGCAGATAAGATGTCGTCACATCCGCCTTGTTGTGGGTCTACTAGCTACAAATAGCAATCAAAGAACTCTAAGTGTGCTCGGAGTGTACTCGCACTTAGAGCAGGAATCACTTGTGCAAATCACGGAACGCAACTCATAGTTCGTTTATTGTTCCGATAGCAATTCCTTCAAAGGGTAGGCCGAGGAAACCCTTACTCTCCAGGGATCATCAGTACCGGTGGAATACTCTTCAGTGAGAATTGAGGCGCGGTATTTAATGAAACCTCGTTCATGATCACAAAGTAGGCAAGGCGACCAGATAAGTGTGACAAATCACTTACTAGTAATGTATCTATGTTTCCTTCTTTAATCCACCTAATGGCTTCATGTTTTCTCAAGAGCTTTCCCGGCCTAGTCCTTGTATTTGCCCGAAACTATACACTTGTATGGGTTTATCTTAGAATAGTTGCTCTACTTGAGTCGTTCGAGGCGTTCGACCAGACCCCTGGCCTTGATCCTGGAATGGTCCTGAGTTAAGCCCCCTAGCTACCGCCTGCCTCGCTGAAGTGTCGTGGTTTGGAGCTGTATTTCATGAATGCAGCTTCGGAAACACTTACCTGTATCCTGGTCATTAGATAACGACCGGCACAAGTAGATAACCGCACGTTTTTCTGATAACATGAGTCATGAATTATGAAAAGGTAAGAGAAGGTATTGTCTGCCTGTTGGTTGATTATCTTAGCGAAAGCTTTGCCTGACAGGTGGACGACATCGAGACACAGGGCTCGGAGAAGATCCAAATCTTCGTAAGTTTCCTCGTGCAAGCCGCGAGCACTTCTAGGGTAGTCCCACTTTGCGCAGAAGAGCTCAACTTCGATTACATATTTTATGGCACGGACTGGCATGATTCATTGAACAGAGGCGAGCCAAGCTCGCACTGACATTTTCTACTCAGTTTGACGCACCTCATGTTGGTGTCATATGACTACCTATCTTGACAAGCCCCAGGATGATCAGAAACCCAGTAAGCACGCATATGTTTCTTCCTCTTTGCGTGAACCTGCGCAACGGAGAGGAGACACCCCGCGGATCCTTGCAAATCGCTGACAGTTTCGCAGCACAAGGCGCCCATTTTTCCAGTTGTTTCATGGACGACAGTCCTGGTACATCGCTATTGACACTCTACTATGTTCATCTCTGTACACCATGTCCTGAGTTCTTGCAACATAGAGTGGATATATTTGGCAGAGTACCACTTTCGTCAGTCCACGAATCTTGGATTGATGGTGATATGCTTCGAAATACAAGACGACCAGGGTCACATTATTAGAGGTAGATTTGAACCTGCACCGTAAGTATCTTGGGAGTTTCCTGGATGGCTCTGCGAGGAACCGGAGGGATACAGTCCTGTAGCGCGAAGTGACTTGAGATCTTATCCTGATCTTGACTTTGATCGCACATAGTGACTACCAGGCTCGGATATTCATATGGTGTCCCTAAGTGACATGTGAGAAGTGCAAGGAGTATTCATGCTAACCTACTGTCAGCGTGGAAATGGTAGCCTCAAGACACTCTGCTTTGGTATCTACCAAATTAATATGCGATTTCATCGCCTTATTCCATTGTCAGATACATCCTCTCTCTTCTTCACTCAGCCTCAATTTCATGTAGTTCGAAACACCAGGGAGAAGACATGCTTTTCATACACGCTCGGGCAATATTCGGTCAACGCATGCCGTAGAATGCGATCTATCTGCTCTGTCGAATGATCGGTATTATTTTATGCCTATCTTGTGAGCGAGGGTTATCATTACCATGATGTCGGACCTTCCAATGATAAATCTGGAGCTCTGGTTTTGATAAGGATTTGTCCAAGAATCAGTGCGAAGGCCGATCAATAGAGGCAATGTGAAACAGTGACTTCCACCTGCTTGATACTCTACGCCTCCAAAGAGCTGCATCGTGTACAGGAAAGTACTCACAGTATCTTAAACCTTGAACTTCGGCGTCTACAAGTGCGTATCCATGTGTTCTGGTATTGACTGGCATCTGGACACCGTGGTCTAAAGCCTATCACAACAGTCTGGAACTGCAGCATTTTGAATCTGAGCCTCTTGAAAACTTTAACCTTGCGCACTTTCGGCTACTATCGCAACGATGATACTTACTACTGGTTTTTTTTTATCCCAAGCGACACTCAGAGGCCAACCTGGGGTTATACTAATCCGACAAAGTAGTCTGAGTATTTATCCGAAGTTTGATGTACGATCGGTTCAGAGCCAGTTGCTTAGGTTCGGTTATTGCCGCTTCTTCAAAAATTCTAGAAATAGAACCCATAGGAAGAATAGATAAACCTTCGCGACCCGAGGAAATCTAATGCTTGTATGAGATACTCATGCTCAACTACAAAAAACGACGGAAATAAAAATTTCATCTATTTTGCTGACTTAGTCCTCTGCCCCCATTTGCAAACGCTCGATGCCATAACAACGTTGCAACTGCTGTAAGGCATTTATAGACAAATCCTGTGTTGATTGAACAAAGCGCATGCAAATTTCATTATAGGAGTTTGATGACGTCGTTGACGTCACTGACACTGTTGCTCAGCGAGCAACCACTCACCACAGGAGTTGCTGGAACGATACAAGTTGAAACATGAAAACCTCTGGCAAATCAACGAATGATCGGAGAGTCCTCTGAGGCTTGAATACTCATGGACAAACTCTTTTTGTCTGCTTTTCTGGAAGATGCTTTTCACAGTCCATAGTCAGCAGTTCTAGTTTCATGTATAAATCATACGGCGGATATTTTGTAAAGCGATACGCTGGCTGTTGGATTAACTACAAACCCATAATCTGCCAGGTGATCGTGATTTCCGTATAGACATTAAAGTATCAGGTAGGCGAATTCACTTGATAGCCTCAGACAAAGGCTTTATTAGCGAAGTTTTTCTCAAAGAAATAGAAGTTCTGCTCAAAATAAAAAGCAGCAAAACACATAATGCGGCATCAAAAGGCTGAGACTTCCAGACACATCAACAACGAACTGTGAGACACTGAAGAAGGCAGACAGGTCATGCGTAGCCTTCCTGTAACAAGTTACATTTGTCTCGTTCTGAGCAACTGCGTTTACAGACTAGTTAGGCAGTTCTAGCTCATATTAGAATCAGAACAATCATATAGAAGCGAAAGGACGACAAAGCCGGACGAAAGAGGTAGCTGAATACTCGATCAGCTTATGTTGGTTCAGATCTGAAATGACATCAGTCTACGGTACCATCACTGCGGCGTTCTCGGTAACGAGGCTGGATGACCGCATATTACTACACCTTTCAAGAGGCCTCACGCAACGTTCCGTAGGCGTAACTCTGCGTCCTGCCGGTGGTCTTTATATGTGGGGGAGGCTGTGCTGATTTCATAACAAGTTCAATGACTGAATAACCATTGCGTATTTGTGACTGCATACAAATTCTTGGTGCCACCGGCGTAGTAGCTGGCGCTAAGTGATCATGGCTTCTGATGCAAGTTCAGGCAGTGAAGTCAGACTAGGAGGCCTCTTACAAGAATAATAATTCTATAAAGAGGCACTCATTGAATCCATGTAGCCTCCGTTACCCTGGGAGCAGGGTTGTTGGACCCTGATCTGTATTCATGGACTCCATGTCCTGCCTCAGAGAATCTTTGCACAGCATCCCGATCCCCTTGACAGTTCAGAGTGTGTGGTACAATGCTGGGACCACGACTTGGGGCACTGGAAGTAAACAACACGGCAAAAATTTTGTGGTTTGTCACATTTCTCAAGAGATCTTGCAATGCGAGTGGTCCTCGGCTAGATACTGGTTCCGGTCGTGAGCCTTGGATTTTGTAAACGAGTTTCACGGACGTTTGCCTCAAGTTCAGCTGTTAATAGTACTGTATGTCTCTGGGTGTACTGACCCTGGTTTCATGAGACGATACCCCTCGAATAATTACCGTTCAATACCCAATTCCTGAAACTCGAAACTTGGCCATCAGATTATTGAGAACCACACGAAGGAATGTTTCAAGGCAGCGTGAATACGGTGCCGTACGTTCGTAAATGCTGATGCAAAGCTGACCAAGTCTGATCCAAGCAAAGGCAAACCAAAACTTGAATACAGTCGAGGAAGTGTCATTGTGTCATTACCCCTTAAGATATATTTGCTCGACCTTCTACAATTGTGTTACAGCAACCCACATTGGTTACTGCATGACCGCCTTATATTTCTTGTCTGCATGAGGTCGATCTTGACTGCCATTTCAGAGTAACGTCCCTAAAAAAACTGGTGTTTGAGCCCCTGCTAAGTTTTCCCCGCCGTCCTTTCATTCGTTTGTCACACATCCACGATGATCGATTGAAACTTATTGGCAGGATGGTGACAGAATACCCACTTTTTTATTTACCGTCTCGTTGCCGACAACAGGGCTGATTGTAACTTGATCTTCCACCTTTTTCCTTGACTCTCGAGCTTGAAATGTTTGTACCATTGAGTATTTATCCCGGCAATACCGCGGTCTCGAAAATATTTTCGTGCTGTCAACCCTCATCTTTGATTTTTTTGAAACTTAATCTATATTGAGGAGGATGTGGTCGGAAATTTGGAGAAAATAATGGCTACTTGACTTGGCATTCACATTATTCGGCTTTATGGAGGCTTGGAAAGTGACCTCCTGGATGAATTTCTTGAAAGTCTTGAGTCTGAGTAGTATATCGAATGAGAATCTCAAAAATCTACATTCATGTCGTAAATTATTACGAAAAAAACCAACCGGGATGAATTTCTTCAAAGTCTGAAAAAAGTCCGAGTGGTATATCGAATGAGACTCCGAAAGAAGACCACGTACATACGTATTCTCATATGAGATCAATTCATTGCAAAGGAGGACATGCCGTAACTTATTACGAAAAAAACCAAGCTATTGACTAAACCTAAACTTTTCCATAACTAGATTTTATTTTCTTCCGCTCCGACTTGGGAGAAGTCGTAGCTACTTACGGCTTACCAACCCCTCTTCCTCATTTTAGGTCGTGCGTGTAGTAGTATATAGAGCTTCCCATTCCCCAATATCTCGCCAAACGAGGGATATCGACGTCTAGATACCCACGAGGCAAAAGAAATGGAAATCCCACGCTGAGATAACCGCGATTAAAATCGGCTTAAATTTGTACACCAAATTGCTAGACTTGGTTTAAGGAGGTAAAGGTGTAAATGAACTGACCTGCCTTGCTTGGATCAGGTCGTCCCAGGGATGCCGAGGGATATTCTTTGGAACTCCAAGGGCTGAAGATCGAGATTTAAAAAAAAAGGCTCCAAATCCTTCTGATCGAGCGCTCTCTGTACTTGTCTTACGAATCTTGCACTACGCTCTTTCTTCTCATTGAAGAAATAAATAGCTTTAGTGGTCCGTTATGAAGGAAGTTTTATTTTTATACCACCAACTTGAAGTTTCGCTCAGGATGGAGAATAAATTCCCTTTTCCCCACAATTTGTACAAATTCTCGTCACCCTTTTTTCCAACAGGGTATCAGAGATTTCTCAGGGTTGTTACACTGAATTGAGTAACTAACACCGGAGCTGAAGGTCTAATTCCACCATTACCTTACTTTACGCACGGCATGTCCATAATGATGACCCCAAGACATCGGCACCTAGCTTTTGCGCTAAATAAAAATTTAAAAAACTTATAGGGGTAAGAGAAGGAGACAGCCATAAATAAATTCACCAGCGGCGGAGAATTAACCTGGGCGACTTATCTTCACAGAAAAACAGCACTTTGAACCAGGGAAGGCGTAAACAGATAACCAGAGTCGCACGTCTCCCCGATGGGTAGTGAGGCTCAGTAATATAACGCGACTGAGATGGTGAGCGCTAGTCGGGCAATATACACTAAGATAGACAATACTGGGACTGAAACAGATTTGTCTCAGATTGTTAGTTGATGAGAATGGACACAAGAGATTTTGAAGGGGATCGAATTCCTGTTTATGACCTCTCTTTACTGTACATATATTTGATTTGGAAAGTTCGGAACTCGGAACAACCCACCCACCTTGAATTTTTTGATAACTGCAACAAACTGCCAATTAACTAACTGCCTGTCAAGTTTAACACCCCCAGTGATACAAATACCCGAGCCTCTCTTTTTTGTTCACCGGTTTTAACCAAAGATAGTATTAAACATATGTTCCTACACATGTCCCCCAAAAAATCTTGAACAAGTGCTTTTTGGGGAGAACGTGTATTTGCGCCTTTCAGCGAACAAGTGGGCTACGCAATAAGAATAGCGATTGACGTCGCCTTTTTCTGCTTCTCCTCGGTTCATCAAATAAAATGGTACTTTTTTTGAATGGTTCGCCCGGGGAGTGATTCACTAGAGCCGGTTTATTGAAAACATGAGCTTGGAGTGGGTTAAAAACAAAATATTTGCATTATGCGTTTGTCTGCAAAATAACCATCTTTTCGCACCATGTTTCTGCCCGAGGAAATTAGTGTGGTGTTGGAATGAGTTAATCCATGCTTCCGAGGTTTATCCTATCTGACCAACCATCCAAATCGTCTTGAAAAGAATTTTTTGGAATCACCATATCTTTTTCTTTGATGATGATGGACGATGTGACGTGGGGAAGGGACGATTGATGGGCGCCAATTTAATACATACGCCCATTGGTAGAAAACATTCCTTTTCTTCCATGCAGAGACAAGAACTCAGCAACGGTATGTAATACATCGAGATTGAAGCTGGAGCTACTCCACCAGCTTGGCATTCAACAGCACTAGAAGGAGCTTCTCAAGGAGTGGCTCAGAACGTTATAACCAGCGCCTTCCTCACAGATGTGGTTCCCAAGTCATTCATTCAAATGACATTATGATATTGTTCATGTTCAAGGTCAGATTCATTTCATTGTATCTAGTTCGAAAAACACTAGAACACGAGTCGACAAAAGCGACTCATATGAAGAAGAGAAGGAATGAGACGCCTAGTGCGTTTGAGATAGACATGAGATCGTAAAAGCATCGTAAAGTGTTGCGATATGCATGATGATAGGAAGCCGACTAGCAGCCACGACTAGGAAAAAAGTAGATCCGGGAGAATTCAAGGCCCTACCACAGACGTCGAGCAAGGAATGCGAAAAGAACACGGAGAGCAAGTGACGTGATGGAAGAACTGTTAATACATGTAGAATGCATTGAGAAAAAGAAAAAAAAGGGTATCGCGATGTCTTTGACAGTCGTGGGCGTTGCATGGATAAGAATAAGAGATGCTGATGCTGAATAACATGAAGGCATGGAGATGAAAAATCCCTTGAAGATGCGATGTGATAAAATAAAAGATGCGAGAGACGAGTTCAATGAGATGCCATGAAGGAATGTACGCGGTGCTTGACGCGTCGTTGTGCGCGGAAGACGCTCAAGTTGAAAGCCAGACAGAGAGTCTGCCATCTGCGCTGGAAGACTTCGCCACATGTAGGGACGTACTCTTCCTGTTTGGGCTGTGGAAGTGTGGGGAGGAAGGAGGACACTGGGTCCTCGTCGCATGTCTGTTGTTCGCCTTTTTCCTTTCTCCTTCGCTTTAAGACGCTGGCCCATGACTTTTCATGCAAGGGCTCTTGGGTGAGAACGGTGGCTGCAGAGCTGTAGGAAGTCGGAGGAGAGTAATCTGCGAGAGCTGAGGGGCTGTAATAGCTAGTGTCGCGGCGGTGGTGGTGGTGAGAGACGCGACGGTGAGCCCAGACAGTGGAGTAGGCATAGCCGTCTGAGAGGCGGCGGTCGTCGTTGTCGTCGTCGTTGTCGTCGGCATTGTCAGTGGGGAGAGAGGCGGAGGAGAGGGCGTGCCAGTGGGGCGGAGGCGGGGAGAAGGGGCGGTAGTCAGGGTCGTGGAAGTGGCCACGGCTGTCCTTGACTGCAGGAGCATATTTTGCATGGGGAGAGTCGACAGGGTGGAGGAGAGAGATGTCGTCGTTGGCTGTACTGTGCCTCCAAAAAAGTCCCATTTTTTCTGCACCGACCTCCTCGTGCATTCCGCCCTTTTATACTCTCCCAACCTGACCCGGTTCGCTCGGTTCATCCATATCCCCTCGGCTCACTAAGTCTCCCGGCCCGTGAGCCACTCCATTCTTTGGAAGAAGGATTATGACTCCATTATTTTATTATCAAGAGATAAGCTTCTTCGACATATGGTCAACGTTAACAGGTGATTTTTGCACATATCTCCAATTCCCATTCGCCACAACACCAACTCCAGCGGAAATCACAAGAACCTATGCCACTTCCCCCCAATCGTGGCACTCAACTCGTGGCAATATTGCTGTTTCAATTCTGCTAGTAGGAGAACAACCACGTATACTTTCCATGATAACTCTTTTCCATCAAATGGCTCATTCCATCCTCCTCTCCACATCATCATCACATCATCATCACCATATTATCACCAGCACCATCGCCACCGCTATCTGGTTTTATTCTGTTCATCTGATGACAGGAAGTAGCTGCTCATCTACCAGGTGCAACACAAGGGAGTTGCCTACTATTTCTCAGCCGAAATACTTCTAGGATTGTGCATGAGTCATTATACACGCATATACATATATCCACATGAACAAAGAACATCAATGAAGTCATAAGATGAATAGAGATGGTCGGTCATTTGTTATCGGCAATGGTTTCAGCACAAGGGTAAACCATAGATCATCAATAAGCCAATAAGCCATGGGAGAAACGGCGAGTTTTCAAGAGACCGTGATCGGCAAGGAACAGGTGGACAATAGTCCCGGGGTTTTACCAGCCCCTTAATACCATACATGGTTATTACAATAAGAAGAATTCGTTAATCTCCATGGAGCAATACATTCTGTGTTCGAACGTATAGTCAGTGTGTCATCAAATCGCAATATCAAACAGCATGTAGTGGTTGCTTTGAAAAAGATCGGGGTGCACTTTCAAAGTATTAGCGATGTACGAAAACCGCTTATCAGGGGTTTCGGTTCGTGGAGTGCTACGCCGCGATTGCCGCAATCTCTTTGACCAACTTCCACACACAGCGAGTGCTGTATACCCACTGTCCAGTTGCCCACATGTATCACTATCACGAAGCACCGGAAAGAATAGGCACTTGGTTATGATATGAGCTGGTTGAAATGTGAGTTTGATTCAGTGGAACCCTATCCACCCGGACAAACTATGACTCGTGTCTGTAATAATGAAAGAACGTTCTATGCCTCGAGGCACTAACCATCTCATGTAAAACGAGAGAGACGGAGCTTGCTGCATCATCCACCTATATTATAACTACGCTTATCTCCGCAGTCCCTATGTCTGAGGACTTGACTAGCATCTGGCCAATTTCGTCCTTCTCTGTTCTATTCTGGAGCATAACACGTCAAGCTTTATCAGGCCATGTGTCTATGGGGTTCTGTATCGACTTTCCGTGGAAATCAAGGGTGGAAACCAGGCGGAGTACGTACATTTTGGGAAGGTTCTCTTCTGACAGACGAACCAGACCCGATAAGAGAGGCTGTGTGTGGCAGCCAAGTAAAGGGGTGACATTCAGACCTCAAACTTTGAAGAATGCTGAGCTCTATTGCATGAAATAATCTGAATGGTATGCCTATGCCTTGATGAGAGGCAGGGGATAACAAAGACGTGTAGGTAGGGAGAAACCTTGTGGTTTGGGAATGTCGATATGTGAGGATGGTATTGTCTTTCTGCATTCGATATTTCATTCAAATTTGGACAAGAAGAGACATGATTTGGCGGTATCAGACACTATGTCAGGAATCAGACTGGGTTGGTTTAATCTTATCGTGGCCTCGAGGCTGGCCCTTTCCAATCTAATCTAATCTCTCGAGTCGTGCCTTTTGCATCCTCCTCTTTATGGTTTTCTTGCATGGTTTCTTGGTCCTTCTGACCGGAAAGTGATCATCTACAATGAAAAGAGGTGTGATGTCATTTTCAGAGGTCGTCACTTAACAGGTGTATATTATTTCAACTTCAGCCTTATTTATTGGGGACCGGGACCTAGAGTTTTATGTACCCATACCCGTAACGATTCTCATTTGTTTCGCCTCGCTTCTTCATTTTGTTCGGAGTAGGTAGTACCAAGGTGATCATCGACATCGTCCTAATAGTTATAAAAAGCCCTCAGAGCTACACTTTTGCCAGAGCAATGTTGCATTCATATCAAAACGATCGAGACTGTGCCTTGTCCCAATACTCAGCTCCTCACCGAACGCAGATAAGACGGCTCGGGTAGAAAAGGGTGAAAGAGAGCTAAGTAGTGGGAGTGAGCTAGATCGTCCGAAGTATTCGACGTTCTTATCTCCTTTAAATCCTCGACTTACGTATTTTAGATTTGTCGAGGAAAGCTCAAGCAGGAAGAATAGTGGTACCAGGTACCTCACTCGTCATAGCTACTACATCATCGCATCATGGGCGTTGTCCACTTGTCTGATTGCTAAGCCTCCTCTCCTTCTTTGTCATCCCTTATCTGTCGCATCTAGGAAGTGGTTCTCGAAGATGTCAATGAGTAATGAAATTGGTATTCTATTGAGTTGTTATTCTTTTGCCCACGCCCTCGTCGGGCTTCTGGTTTCCAGGAAAGGGTGTGGACAGATATTGGTTGGCTCTCAGATTTTAAAACCACTTTCCCAAGTTGCTAGTTGGTCTGACCTTCGGAGATGAGCAAATAGGCGTACATCTATCCATCCTCTTGAGGCTTTAGGACGGGTGTAAGGGAAGGTCCCGAATGAGATACGGAGATTTGATGTACTTCGTAGACCGGGTGAGCTCTATATGAACAGGCTAAATGTTGAATTTTTTCGCTCATCTAGCCTCGAAGGCGATCAGTCTACCTGTTGTTCTCGGTCTTTGATGTCCTGAGGGCAGGAGACGAGGCTTCATTTTCGTACAATTGTATTAGGCAAGGTTCATAGGCGGTCTACTGGGAGAGATGTACGATACACGTGTTCCCAACACCAGGAACCCAACATACACCTATTTTTTTCCGGCTGTCAAGTTTCACCCAAGTTCTGACAACAGATCCACCACAACATCGGCTATATCAGCTGTGCTCTCCAGACTCTGGGTTTGTCTATCTTGGACTCTCAGTTCAAAGCGCATATGCAAGAGTGCTTACTCTCCGGAAGCCGGAAGCCCGTTCTCATTTAGCTCAATCTCAACCATATGGAAATCCTACCTTTCTCCGTAATCTATCCGTCTATTTGCCTTCAAAGATGGTACGTATCCAACCGGATACTTGTATCGCCAAGACAGATTGTTAGGAGTAGGGGAGCTTCATTGGACCATATCTGATACGCGCCGCCAAAGATTTTGACTTCTGGGTGCTTCTACTCATCTATCTTGTTGTCAAACTCTGTATTCCGTCGTTGGGTGCTCAGAAAAGCAGTGGTTCGAAGGGACTCTTTTCAGGGTTCGCAGTTTGCCATCAAAGGACAGGGTAATGAGCTTTACCAGGTACAAATTGACATACCAAGTATTGTAACTTGGATTCAGGATGGCTCTAGCGACTACGGGTTCTATCAAGTTCTGCTTCAGTTGGAGGTCACATGCATTTCTGAGCCAGATGTCGGATCTGTTTTTAGGAAGTTCCAGGAAGGCCTGCTTACACGCAAGCAACTTATCAAGTCTGAAGTCCAGCTGAGGAGGTCAAATGATGGCCTCTTACCTGGATAAGAATATACAAACCTTGTCAATCAGTTGATTCAAGTCTTTTCTTTTTTCCCGCGGCAAGTGGCGACTGACCAAATATTGTTATTCTTTATATTCACTTTCGACTCACCTATGTTGCAGCCTTGCCCGGGCTCAAATTATAGTATAGTCGAAGAGACCTGACCACAGATTCCACAAACAATCCCTCATAGCCAAGTTACGGATTTAGCCTGTAGACAAGTGTATTGTGCCAATGGGTTATTGAAGTGACGGTCAGTTATAGCTCAAGAGACGTGGCAGAAGCTAGATTGTCAGAGATGTATTTGAAATGGAATTATATCGTGAATGATGGGGTGAGGGAAGGGTAATTCTGTTACATAAATAGAATACTTTCTCCCCCTCATGATAAACATTCCCCAAATTCCGTAGAAAAAATGGAGATGAAAAGGTTGTTATGTTCTTGGATTGTTGGTATGTTTTTCTCTCTTGAGAACAGAAAGATAAGTGCGCGGAACCTTCAGGTTGTCGGTATTTAATTATCACTAATTTGTTCCTTTTGAGAGCTGATTTTGAGTGCTAAAATCATGTTTTAATAAGAGAGCATGCATTTATCTGAAGTTTGGTCTGTGTTGCTTTTATTCAGATATACAATATCTGTGCAACTCGAATGAGCAGACAATATGGTATTTAATTATAATCTTTTGATTTCGTCAGCATGTCCATATCTGAAAAAAGAACTCAACATGTTTACAGGCACATTTGTCATTGCAGAAGCCCTCAGTTCCTGCCAGACCAAGCCAACCATGTTCATGCATGGCTCTATGAGCTGTGTTGTACCTTGTTTTGTTGATACTGCTAGTGCAATGAATCATCTGAATGAGTTCAAGGTATCTGATTTTTCCCTGGAAATCAATTGTTTTGATTCC
>Ga0157363_1003735_pt1 | contig 13834 bp, 6 predicted proteins | sample AttsexASBM1_FD_111477 | JGI IMG/M metagenome (GOLD analysis project Ga0157363, IMG submission 111477) | Fungus gardens microbial communities from leaf cutter ant in Ribeirão Preto, State of São Paulo, Brazil - Atta sexdens ASBM1 | ecosystem: Host-associated > Fungi > Mycelium > Unclassified ...
TAATAACTATGGGTTAATAACTTTATGGATTAATAACGAGCTCCATTCGATTTACGGATTAAGCAACTAATACAATACTTTATTAATACCGTACAATAAAAATGATACTTGTCCGCTAATTAACAATAACTCGACGCGATCAGAATTATATTTTTTACAAATATATATGAGTAACTGAAAGATTACAAGAAAATGTTGTACAAAGCTATGTATTTCTTTTTTAATTTATCTATTCTTTTCTATACTAACTCTTCTTTTCTCTCCTTTATAAATTGAATTTTTATTCGAATTTATAAAGGAATATGAATTATGAACGCGGAAGATGCTAGTTGGACAACAGCTACACCTAAAATCAGAATTAAAATATTAATAACTAAAATACAGTAAAATATAAGTTACAATTACAATATCATTGTTGATGGTCACTGGTCCAGATTAGAATGTCTGTCCCTCTTCCTTTTTTTGCGCCAAGAATTTTTCATATAACGATTTCTCATTTTTCTCCCTCATATTCATCCGTGATAAAAAATTTCTGATTAACTTCAAATTGATATTTCTTTCACAAAAGCGTCGTTTTAAAATGTATAAAAAGTTATCCCACTTATAAGTCTTTATTCTGAAAGCAATCTCACCAATCGAGAAGCAATTTGAATAATGGCGTAACAATTGCGCAAAGTCTTGAAAAATTCATGAATTATTTGTCGTAATAATCATTACAATTTCGAATCAATGAAAATCGAACTGTCTGCTAATTAACGGTCCTCAAGATGCAATTAAACTCATGTTTTTAAAAGAGAACGCAATCGAATAAAAAACAGTCTATGAGCGTCACACGGAACTACATTTATGCTTTTTCTTTTCGTATTTCCGCAATATGAATTTATCTGCATTACAAATCGATTTAGGAGGAATGCGCCAATTGATCGATGGTTAAACATGGACGTAAGAAACAATCAAAACACTGTAATGGCGTCAAAACTTTATGATTTTTTCTCCCCCGACCCTCTTCCATGACGTAAATTTTCTTAAAAACATATGGGATATAACTTTTTATTACATGTAATTAAATACGAATTAATATTTCTTTCAGAAGTGCAATTTGAAAATTAATAAAATCTTATCTGTGACGCTGACAATAGTCGCATCGATCGAGAATAAACAATTTGAATAGACGTTAGTGTTCTCTACCAATTGCGCGTAGCCTTTAAAAACTCGTTAGACCGATAAAAAACAAACAGTTCTCTAATTAGCAGCACTTGCAATGCAATTACAAACTCGATATTTCTCGAAGAGAACGCGTGTAATTGAATAATAATTCGCGAAAACTCGAGCGCGCGCCACACAAAACTACATTTCTTTTATTTCTTCCTCTTCGTTTCGCTAGCAATCTGAATTTATCTGAATTACGCGAATAACGTTGGAGAAACGCGCTGATTGAACGATGCTTGTACTCAAGATAATTACAGTGGTGCCAAAATACTTAGGCATCTTTTTTCTCTTCCTCTTTCCCAGTCATTTTCGGCGTCAAAAATAGTCTCGAAAATCGGAATATTTTTATTCCTCATCCATTCAATAAGAGCAACTTAAATAGAACACAGAAATCAATAATATCCCAAGAAAAAAATATTTCATGTATGTTTATTATATATAATTATATAATATATTTTATATATAATTATATATAATTATATATAATTATATATAAAATATGTATTTATATATAATATAACATTTTTTCCAGGGATAACAAAGACATTGTCATATGTAATGAATATGAAATTATTTGTCACTTATTATAAGTTCATTTTTAATTATCAAACGACATATGATGATATCCTATTTTTTTTTGTTTTTTTATTTTTTTATTTTTTATAAAAATACGGTTCTAAAATTAATAAAGATTATTTTACCTATGAATTTCGTGCCGAAGGCAATTGCGTTAGTAGGCTGATTCTATAATGGCCGCGAACAGCGAACTACATACATTAATTGCGCCAACTTGCGTATACGAGCTTCGTCAACCGATTGAAGAAAGCGATTGACGCTTTTATTAGATCGATTAGACGAAGATCGAACTAGCTACCACTAATGGTAACCGCAACGCGATCGGACTCGGATATTTCTCGAAAAAGATATCGAATAAAGATTGCGAAATTGGTCACCCGACACTGCGTTTTCTTCCTTCTTCCTTCCTAGCAATCTGAATTTATCTGAGTTACGCGAATCGTAGGAAAAACGCGCTGATTGGATGACGCCGGTATCTAATAAAATAATTACGATACAATATAATGACGCCAAAGTATTTTTTCCTCCCCGACGTTGTAAATATTCTGGAATTTTTTTGTTCCTCGCTCGTATTTATTTAATAACAGCAATAAGTCTGTAATTTTTTTTTTTACAAGAATACGGCCAAATTAATACCAGAATTAATAGAACGAGATATCTCACCTTGGAGCTTTGTGCCGAAAACAATCGCATTAATCGCGGATTGAATGGCGGAACTATATACATTAGTAATTTCCCTAACTACGAGCCTTAACCGATTCGATCGATGCTTCTTTAAAATGAACGAAAATCAGACTACCATTTAATAGGAAAACGATGCTCGATCTCGATTTTCGCGAAAACAACGCGTCCGATCGAACCAAAAAATCATGACAAACCGCGATCACTCACTTCTGCCAACATAATTTTTGCACGTATATATATTACGTATATATATTACGTATATATTACGTACGCTGATTGGTCGACGCAATTGTGATGTTTACAGTTCAAAGGCGCAATTTTCGATTCAAATTATTCAATAATGTCCACTTTTGTCAATGTAGATTAACTTAAATTTCGATTTAACTTATTTTTTATTTTTTTTCTAGTTCTAAGAATTAGGAAAAAATAATCAAAATTAAAGTTAATCTGTACTGATAGAAATGAACATTATACATAAAATGGATAAAATAAATTAAAATTCTTCAGAACGGGATTCCTTTACTGAATAAAAAATATCGATATATACTAATTTCTATCTATCTACTCCTCACAAATATTCATTAAATCTGACAATTTTATAACTGATAAATATTGATGATATTTTCAACACATTTTGTTAACTTTTTTGTCGAGAGCATGTACAAGAAATAGTAGAATATCATAAACAAGAACCTAAAATATATATACAAAGTAAAAAGTAAAAAATGAATAAATTTAAAAATAAAGTAAAACGATTGATCAATATATCAATAATTGTTTATGCGTTGTTTATGAGATTGAAGTGATCATGAGAGTAATCTGATCATTTTAGATTATTAGAAAATCAATCAATCAATCTGATGTCTCCATGCTAAATATTCTGAATATTCGAAATTATGACTTGTAAAAAGCCCAAATTAATTAAAATCTTCGTAAAGTGTTAGTGTGTTTTGCAGATATGGTTGCATTTATTCCATTTTTCTAGGTCTCCACGACCATCGAAATCTTTGGCGGTGCCATTGCCTGTGGATCATAGTCCGCTGTGGACAGCTTTAACACACGCTAATGCGGTCTCTGCGGCGTTAGGGGACACCTAGCAGGAGGTGGAAGACGGCAGCTATATCAAAAGTCTCGTCCTAGATCTGCCAATCATTTACTGACCGGCCTCTCTGAAAATGTCTCTTGGAGCATCGGAAAGAAGTTGGACATCTTTATTCAAGCACTACCATATCGCGATAATGACTGTGTGAAATATCAGAAAAATATATAATGCTTTTATGTCAAGAGAAGTAAATAATAAAACAAAATTTACAACAAAATGATGTTCAAAAAGTAGAGCATCGTATTCCTTTCGTGTGAATATATGCGTATATACCGCAACTAAACTTTATGACCAACGTGAAATTTTGTACTATTTGCTCGTAATATTTGCGAGTAGAGCTTTTTACACAATAGTTAAAATCTAAAACGTACGCGATCACTGTAGGAAGTAGCTGGTCTACAATACTAATATATTAGTGTAAATACAGATTTTTAATTAATGTACAAACGAAATTACATGAATAAAGTTATTATTCGTGACTGTATTATGAAGATTGATACTGTATACAAATCGTCGTTTCAATGTATGCTTTTATGAACATCCAACTATTCTATTAAACAAAAAATATAACATAACATAACATCTGCCTTCCTATATCAGATTGATGAATAGAATGATTTTCGACAGGATACGTAATAACAAATTTTACAAAGTCAATTTGCAATTATAGCTATATAAATAATTGACAATTACAATCCGGGTATTATACGTCCTTTCTTTGCTGCCTTTTTCAATTTATTCTGTTTCTTTTCTTTCTTCTTTTTCATAATATTTTCTCGTCGCTTTTCTTGCCTTTCCTGCATAGATTTCTGTACATTCTCTATCCTGGAATTCCATTTATTTGCACTGTGTTTCTTTTTCTGTTCGTTCCGTTTTATAGTACGTTTCAGTAAATCGGGATCATCTTTAACCTCAAATAAATAGTATAAATACATAGAAAACATTTATATATAAAGAACAAACAATGATAAACTCACAATATATATTACAATATAAAAAAATTAGCTAATACAAAAAAATGAATATAAGATATTTATAAAATAAAACCAATTATGTATTTTGTTAAGCATTGCGATATTAAAAAAGAAATTTTTCATATATATATATATATATATGGAATAGGTACAATAAGGTGAGTACATACCTTTTCACCAGATGCTTTTGCCAATGCAGATTTCCATGTATCTTTCTCTCTAATGTCTTCAACTTCTTCTTTATCTTTTAAATCTTCTAATTGCTTTAATTTTTCCTTTTTCTGTTGTAATTGTTGTAACATCTTTTTAGGGTCATTCTGACTTTTAGGTAATTTCTTCTTTACGCCAATCTCAGAAAAGTCAAATTTGCTAAACACCATTTTACCTTCCGAATTGAAAACTGGTTTAGGTTTTGGCACTTTTGGTACTTCTTCATTTTCTGTCTTTATTTTACTCCCATCAACTGTATTTTGTTCTATCCTAGCAAGCTTTCTCTGTAATAAACGCTCTTCCTTCTTCGTCTTCTTCTTCAATTTATTTTTCAAAGTTTTCTTAAGAAGTTTCTGTTTGTAATGCAACTTCTTTACACCCTTCAATTCCTCCAATTTTGCATGTAACTCTTTAAAGGACTGTGCTCTTTTAGTCTTCTTGCCTGGTATAACAAAATTCTTCACTGAAATGGAAAATACAGTAAAAAATAAGTCAGCAATAAAATTCATGGCGAATAAAAATTTCTTTTAGTAAACTTTTAGTAAAAAAATATAAATTTTCTTGAAACAAAAAATATTATCATTAAAATAATTACAATGTTACTAAGTCTTGTATATTACATATTAAAATAGAAATGTAGATAGAATATCATTGGTTAGAATTGGATAGAGTGAATTCTGCAAGATTATCTTATACTTTCAAATAAACAAACAGATAATACCTTTTTTTGTAGGTTCTTCTTCCTTCGTTGGATCATTTTTTTCAGCTAAATAAAAATATGAAATATATCCATTTAATTGTTGTTTTAAAAAATCCTTTACATGTTTTAGAAATTATATTAATGAAAAATTATATCCACCGAATTCATGCGTCGACACAGGCATTATAGATAATATATGTGAAATAAATTGTTCCTCTTTCTGAAGCATTTTACGTATTTCTTCTTTATTAAATCCTTTCGACATTGTTAACTGCATCTTCTTCCCAAAATTCACGTGTACTTAACCATGTAAATAACTATGGTATAGGTTATGTTATGTTACCCAATATTACCAACCTTGAATATGAAAATAAAATAGATTTAAGATTCGCATTTTATATTTTTCTCTGAATGTTCAAAATAAAATTAAAAACAGAAATAGAATCTTTTATCAATTCTTTTATTTTACATTTTGCAAATTAAAATATTTCTTTCAAAATTTTACAAACAAATTTTACATTTTGGGTTTCTATATACAAATTCTTTTGTTGTGAATTTCTTTTATTTTTCTCTTTTCTCTTATATTCGCTATACGAATTTATTCTTGACATTCTGATTCTGTGCAAGAAACGCAACATCACATAATTGACGATGAACAGAAAAATCAAGGATACAGCATATACACATACATATGTCTGTATATCTATATCTATATATGTACATATATATATATAATTTAAATATGTATAAATATATTACGTTCTATAAATAAATGAAAGGAAGAAGAAATAAAAGGAAAAAAAAGCCAAAATACTCAATACAAAAGCATGCAAATTTTTACTATTAAAAATTATACATATCCTTATAAAAATTAATTTTGAAATCATTCGCATACTCCTCTTTAGTTTATTATCAAAATCAATTTTTATGAGATTATACTAATATATGTATTATTGTATTATATCAAAAATTATTTTAATACACTGCTTTTTAGACTTTCATGGCTGTTATCTTTAAAGATATAAGAGGATTTGAGAGTTATTACTGCGTTTTTTGTTCATTACTAATGCCGTGAAACTTGCCATTCACTTCATCAGATACATATCAGTGCACTTCTCGTTCTGATGAAGTGAACAGTAAGTTTCAACAGTTTTGAAACATTGGCATTAGTAATGAATAAAAACACAACGATAATCCGTAAATCCTTACATTTTAATATAAATCAAATAATTTAATTACATAAAAATATTGATAACAATATTAATAGCAAAAGAGAAGCTTACAATTCGACATATAAAAGACAAAATTATGTAAATGCTTCATTTATCAAACGTGATTCTCGTAAAACAATAAGGTTTTTTCCAAATAAATCAAAATTATCAAATTCTTCTTCAACAGCTACCGCATCTTGTACAGTTTTAAAATAAATGTGACAATATCGTATATTAGTTTTGGAAATTGTCTTTACAACTGTCGCTGAAACTGGACTAAATTTCTCAAACAAATGTAAAATGTAATGTACACCATAATTTTGATGAATATTAGCAACAATTATATCTTGCATTGGAATATACACAATTTTAGATGAATTTGTAGTCTTGTTTAATGTAGATGTCACATCAAATTCTTTCGATTTCATTTCTGCATCAGAAACTAACATTGGCATTTTCTGATCATGTATGCCAAATCGTCTATTTTTATCGATTTTGCTATCTGTCTCAGTCTTCATTGAAGGATATAATTTAGTATCTTCTTGCTTTTTTCTCATTACTTGATTATAATCTTCATTATTAATGAGACTTTGTTCTGGAAATGAATACAATTCATCAAATGATTGAAAACCTGCATTCTTCTGTTTAATTTCATCTGCATTATATTTATAATCGTGCCCTGAATTGCGAGCAATATCTAAAAAATTGTTTCCTTGGAATTTATTCGAATCAAAATTTCTTGAACTATAAAATGGTTTGCCTCTATATTCCGACAATTTTTCCTGTTTATTATTCTCATGATGAGTAGAGTTTGAATCAAATTGTTCATCAGTACTAAACATCTTTTGCGAAGTATCTTCCATCTTTGCTGCCTGCCATTGATTCGAACTATTTTGGTTAGTTGTTTTTGCTTCACTTCCCAATTTATCTTTTTGTGGTAACAATGATATCTGACTATCATTTTGAAGTCCTTTTAAACAATTTATCACTTCATCTAATGTTTTATAACTTATGATTTTCAATCCATTGGGACCGCCTCCTTCATATATGGATACAACAGTTCCATAAGATGAAAACGTATCTTTTATATATTCTGAGGATAATCCTTTCTTATTTGCAAAATGTACGCTAAAACCTCCATCTTTTGTAGTTCTATAGTATTTTTCATAATCCATTGTAACTGAAGAGTTATTCTCCTTCGAAGTTTGTCTTGAAAACAATGAAGATTTTTCATCGAACACTGATGAATTTTCTTTAATTACATTTGAAATAAATTTATAATTATGTATAGAGTTTTGAGAAGTATTTAAAATGTCATTAGATCCAGTATTTTCATTGAAAATTTTATGAGTGCTGTTTCCTCCATTATTTGACAAGTTTTCACCATTGAAATCTTTTCTATTCATCTTTCTATCCTTCATTTTACTTTTTTCTAGCAATAATTGTATCTTACTACTATCTTGTAAACCTTTTATACAAGCTATTGTTTCATCCAAGGTTCCATACTTAACAAATCTAAATCCAGTTTCATCCTTAGTAACATTTACACCTAAAACATTCCCATAAACTGAAAATATTTGCTTTATCTCATATACAGTGAGTTTGTCCTTGTTCAAAAAATGTAGATTGTAAACTCCCTCTGGATCTTCTTTAATGTATTTATCAAAATCCATGATATCGAATAACAGATTTATTAATTATGCTTCTTCAGAACTCTTTTAGTTCTAAAATTAATTTAAATTAGGTTGAGATATTAAGCAACATAAATTATAAGTAAATCCACTTAAATTTGGCTAAATTTTCAGTCTTTTAATGCTTGATGTACAGTTACGTCTTGTGTAGTTTTTTCACCTAAAATCATTTAATAAAGTTAGCATTAAGGCATTTTTTTCTTTTATTTTATTATAACCTTGATAAAAATTTGTCTCAGAATTTTTCATCTAATGTTTCAGAATTTCTATATAATTTTTCAAATTTGTACTTATAATTTTATAGCTTTCTCGCATTTTTTATTGGAAAATTCTGAGAAAAGATGTAGAATTTCAGAGAAATGTTCCAATTCATATAAAAATTATAAGAGAAATTTTCACCAAGGAATAGAATCTCTTTTTATCTTATTATCTAATAAATAAATGATTCTCACCTGATGTTACAAAATACAGCTTTGTTTTTCATAAACAATACAGCAACAATATTTTTGGCCAATACATGGGACAAGCAGGATCCCTAGGATCCACAGAACAACGTGCAAAAACTATTCCAAATTATTATTTGCATGTGTTACACGTGTATCTAATCAGAAATTTTGCCATTTAGAAATTATTATATATTTGAGATGAAATTATTATATATTTCCTGTTGTTTTATACCATTATAATACACTTTATTCCCACAAATATTGACAACACTTTATTCCCACAAATATTGACAATCAAGAAGATTATGTGTTTAATTAACAATTCTCAACAATCAACAATGCTCAATTTCATAAAAAATTGTATTAGATCGACTCTTCCTCCTTTTTTCCCCAAAAAAATGGTCCAATCTTTATCAATTATCAATAGGTAAACAGGAAAACTAGGGTCAACAATAAACCGACTAGAAACTTCGAGTAATCACCAATCATCGACAATCATAGATCTAGAACGATCTAAGTAAAGCTTTATAGATCCTTTCTTGATGAAAAGACAGATAAGATCTTTAAGTATGACTCGCCAGTAAGATGCATATCCTGCAATCAATCAAAAGTGTTCCCACATGCACTTTATGGTTAGTCACAATGCGCGAAATTCAAATCAACTATTTCTTAATCATATCAATAATATTATTAGCTTGTGTATTTAATATAGATATTGTCATAATTTATTGGTTAAGTCTTTTTAGTTCAGTTAGAAAGCTATAAATTATATTTACATTAATAGTTTATTGATTTTCTTGTATTATTATTTAATATTTTAAGAGGCTTGGAAAGATTAAAAAATCAACGATTTTTGTGAATTTTTTCTGAAAAAAACGATTATATCTATACTATCAATTTTAGTTTTGGACATATATTTTATTTCTCACTTCATATAGTATGTATGAATTTTTATGAACCAAAATATGTATACAATGTACAATGGCAGCAAATGTGTCAATGTGAGGTTTTTTAAATTTGCTCACATTGTAGAAAGAAAACAACTTAACACATTGATCTACACTTTTTACACAATAATTACAACTATTTTTTTCATATGATAAACCTAAAAAAATAATAAATTTTTCAAAGTAATAATAGTTTTTTGACAATTTAATAAGAAAAAAGAAATTTTTTTTTCAAAAAAAGAATTTTTTCTTTTATAAAGGAGTAATTGTAACAAATTGTGATTTTTTTTAAATTTTGTTAAATTTATTGTATATTTACATTCATTATTAATTACAAATCAATTCGATTTTTTTTCAGACTACTAATTGTGGCTGCACAATGTCAGCAATTTGACAAAATCTCATTTGCTCGAACATTTTGATTCATAAAAATTCATACATATTGTATAAAGCGCAAATAAAATAGGTCCAAACCTAAGGGGAAAAAAATCTCACATATAATTATATATAATTATATTTAAAAAATGACATATTTTATATACTTATATATAATACACATATTATATATAATTATATATAAAATATATCCATATATATAACATTTTTTCTGGATATATGTAAATATATTTATGTAAATTATATGTATAGATATGTAAATAATTTATATATATGTATAAATAGGTTATATAACTAAATTTTTACATTAATTTCGCACATATCTAAAAAAGCTTATGCTTTTATTCGAATAAAATTTTTATTCTTCCTTGTTTTTATAATGTGTGCTATTACAATTTTCTACAAAACAGTAAGTGGGCATACTAATTAAATTTTTAAAAAAATATTGATTCTTTTATATAACATATTGTAATTAGAGAAGATTGCATAATAAAATTCACTGTCTCTTTAGCCATTCTACATTAGTTGCAAGCCGATCACAAGTTTGTTGCGACAGCCATCTGAAGCTAGCGATCAACTTGCAACTAATGTAGAACCGGCTTAAAGAGACTCTAGTTGTAAGATTCTAGTTCTGAATACGGGCTTAATTTAACATCGTGTACTTAAAAATCCTTTTTCATGCTGAAGCTTATTTTTGATGTCAAAATAAGTCACGTGAGAAATTGATGAATATCAAGCGTCAATTTTGGTCGTGAACTATTTTGACGCTGAAAATGAGCGTTCAGCGTCAGCATGAAAAGGCATCTTAATACGGGTAGAGTTTTATATTTATAAGAGGAACGCGACCGATTTATGTCAGTATTGCAAAAGTACTAAAAAGTACTAAAAGAAGTACTAAAAATGACTTCGTTTGCAAGACAGACTATGAAATCCATCAATTATCCATTATGCAGCCATTTTAATGGGCAGAAATAATTTTATCATTGGTTGCTAATCACAAGATTGCAATGACCAATCAGAACATTTAACACCAGTCGCGCTTCTCTTATAAATCTATGGCCGGAATCCATAATCCGTTCTTAGGGTGAAATCACACGGTGCGGGAAAGGACTACGAAATAGAGAATGTGCCATTGAAACAATCAATTATTCGGAATAACACAGAATAACAGGCAAAATTATTGGCCGATTAAATTAATCTTAAATGAAAAACCGATTTTATGTTAATTATGATTACATTACACGCTTAGTCGGGTTTAATAACATCCTTACATGAAATTGGCCAATCATAGCTGTTCCTCGGAAGAATAGAACGATTGCGAATGGCTAGTTTTATAACTACGGATGCTATTAAACCCTATTAAGAGTGTTGTGTAAATGTAATTAATAACTGAGGTTTTAAATCTTTATATTTGATTAAAAAGTAAATTCAGCAATTTCAATTTATTTTTTTATATATATATATTTGAAAAAAAAGTTATTTCAAAAATTTATATTTATATATATATATATATATATATATATATATATATATATAAATTAATCATTTTATAGATAGATACAATCTAAATTAAAGTATTTTAATCTTAAGTGTTCAATTGTTATGCGATCGAAAAATTAATAAATGTGAACGATTCTAGAGATGGCGACTCGAATAATATAAAAAGCAATGATATTTTTATAAATTTAATAAGGCTTTATGAGGCAGAAGGATCAGTTACAAATAATCCGTGCGGTTATTATACTCAGAATCGCGCGTTCAAAAACCGGCCTCGGTAGTATGCGCCATGCCGCCCATGCCATACTACGCCACGCCATACCACGCGGTTGATTTACGTTTCCCGCTTCCCAGTCATGGTCGCCCCTGGTGGACGGCCATCTTGCGCGAACGGAGACTGCGCACTAGCGCGCCACCGTAATTTACGACTCTCTCGCGCACACGATCTTCTCTCGTTTGCTCTCGTTTTAGCAGCAGGTTTTCGTGTGAGATACGTCATCGCGATCCGTGAGTATCCGCGAGCCTTTCCTCGACTCGGTGTGTCGCTCGGTGACTGCGAGAAACGCCGTGACCGGGAACGTCGCGTGCGCAAAAGGAACAGCACAACCGCCACGGAGGGAGAGAGAGATAGTGGGCGGAGTTTACGTCTGTGTATGGTGTGGAATTTGCGACAGAGACGCGCATTTGTTCGGAGTCGAGAACGACGCATCCTCGGGAGATCGTTGTTTCCCAAAGAACATCGAAGCACGTCAGCGTGGAGGAGGTTATGAGATCGCGAGTACAGTCACCGTGAGATCGGGTAATTGTAAATAACGTGGATGCGCACGCGGATAACGACGGATCGTCACGAGCGAGCGCGAGGAAGGAAGAGGGACCGTGACGCGGCGACCGGTGCGGGAGGCAAATGCATGGAACGCTCTGATTGGCCGCGGCGGCTGCTATGGCCGCCGATTGGCGTACCGCACGCATATACCCGAGGGCACAGTACGGACGCACACCTACACCCGCGAGCCGCGTAGCAGTCGCTCGAGCGACCGAGGACAGTGAGAAGAGCGACGGAAACGGTCGGTCCGCGCGCGTCGTCGTCGTCGTCGCCGTCGTCGTCGCCGCCGTCGCAGTTTCCTTCTGAGGTGGAAAGCTTCGTGTGCGACGTTCGTGGCGCGGATGGCTCGGAGAACGACGCTGATCTTCAGCCATAGCGAGTAAGAGCCATAGAACCTCACCAAACATCGAGAGGGAAAGAGAAAGAGAGAGAGAGAGATAGAGAGAGAGAAATATTATATATACATATATATATATATATATATATACATATATATATATATACATAGTGTGCTGACTCGAGGGAAGGAGTGCGGTCCGGGCGCGACGCCGACCGTCTCAATATAACCGCGTATACGTAAAATCCGACAATCCGTCAATGTTAGAGCCGCCGGAGATCCTATTCTCTACTTGCCCTATATTGTGTATACCAGATTTTAAAATACAATAATTAAAAGTGCATCGCCGGAGCGGAGAGTGGCACCGAAAGAAAGAGAGAGAGAGAGAGAGAGAGAGAGAGAGAGAGAGAGAAAGCCGAGGATAGAAGTGCATCGCCAAGCGGGAAGGTAAGCGTGCTGCGGGAGCGAGCGAGAGCGACGGAGAGAGAAGGAGACAGGAAAACGGGACGAAACGGAGCGGAGTTAAAAGCGCCGTACGACACGCAGAAGGACAAAGACCGCGGCGTTGGCATAACCTCCAAGTCGTCGATCGTTCGCGCCGCGCGTTTCGGAGATCGTTGCGCGAGTCCAAGTCACGAGGTGTTCGTCACTACGAGGATAGAGAAAGGGAGAGAATATATTTTTGCAAGTGTGCAACGCGCGCCTTCTACTAGAGCGACGATTTAAATACGTATCTGGGAAAGGGAAGAGGAGACTGGAGAGAGAGAAAGCACGTGCATCATCAACATCCGGCCAGCGGCAACGTCCGTCGAGCTAGAAGGTGGTCGGTAGATCGCGAAAGTTGGATCTATTCAAGTTTATTACGCGTTCTTTCGCGACACCTGGTATACGATTATAACGCGTAGATAAATCCGTTACGTGCGTGTAGTGCGACACGAGTGCGCGCTCCGTCGGTCGGTCACGTCTGGGTGCCACGACGTAGCGGATATAAATAAAAAATAAATAAATAAATAAAGAGGCCCCCAAGGCGA
>Ga0157363_1003736_pt1 | contig 13834 bp, 9 predicted proteins | sample AttsexASBM1_FD_111477 | JGI IMG/M metagenome (GOLD analysis project Ga0157363, IMG submission 111477) | Fungus gardens microbial communities from leaf cutter ant in Ribeirão Preto, State of São Paulo, Brazil - Atta sexdens ASBM1 | ecosystem: Host-associated > Fungi > Mycelium > Unclassified ...
CCTGAAATGAGGTGTGTTTTCCTTGTTCCTGGATAGAGATGGGATCCTGGATCCAATTGGGGAGCCTCTGGTAATAATAATGGCACAGAACACTATTCCTCTAATCTAGTTGGGAGGCATAGCGCATGAAGTCCACATTGTATTCATTGAAGCCAAGATCAATTATCTATGTAGTATTACTAAGTTAACTCTTTTGTTTCTATCTTTAAGAACTAGTAGATACACTGTAATCTTCAATCTGATAATCAAAAAATATTATTAAACACTAAACTCCAGTGTTTTACAGTGACATATTTCTTATCAGAACTTATCTGTTAAGGTGACTGGACTAAGTCTGTGGAGTTTTAGCAGAGTTTACAGCTCTAGGAAAATTTTAAGTTATATTGTCTATGACTACTGAATATACAACTTACCTCTAGGAAAATTCTAAAAGAATAGGATGGAGTTTCCCAGAGATAATGTAGGGAGATTTGTTTCTCCAGTGCTTTTTTCTTCTGCATTTTCTAGCTGATCTATGTTCCATAACTCTTTCCAGTATTTATATTAATCTGCTTTTCTGTGTTCTAGATCTCTTTAAACTATATACAAATATTCCTAACCATCTGAATATGTTATCTAACTTCTCTTTCCAGTATTCTCTCACTCTTCTATAATGCTCTGTAATATTTCATAGTCTGCTAGTTTTATCTATACTTATTTGCTAATCTGCTTTCTCATATTCTAGAAGCACTTGCTAAGTACTCTAGTACTTTTCCAATTTAGTCTCTCCATTCTGAACTGTTCCTGGTTATTTAAGTATTATTTATATAAATAGAATTATGACACATTAGAATAGACCTGCTATTATATAAAGTAGTTATCACCTTCAGGAATCTTTATTCTATTCTCTTAGGATTTCCTGGAGATGAGTGTATAGTTGATATTTCTTATATAGTAAACTTAGAATTTTTTTGGAAATTTGAAGTGCCTTGCTCTTCCACCCAGTTACTCTAATAGATGACAGCTACTCTAAGTACTTAAGAGTCTATTCTAATTAAGTAGAACATTAGATAGAATATTTGATAACCTAACTACAGAATAATAGTATGATATAGTTAGAAACCTTAGTAGAACATTGCTAGATGGTAGACTTATTGGTTAGTAGTTGAAAGAGGTAGGTTAATAGTCAGAAGAGAGTGCATGGGGATCCACAGTAACACTGCAGATTACAGAGAGTTCAATAGTATTGTATTAAGATATAGTAGAAGACTTAAGGGATAAGAAAGCTGTAGAGTTAATAATAGGCTTTAGTAGTATTGCAGACTTAAATTTTGGCAGAGTAGTAGGTTTTCTTACATCCATTCCCTCTTCCAGATCACTGTAACTCAAAGTAAGGAATATTAGTTAAAAGTTGATGCTCTAGAAATCTGCCAAATAGATAAACTGTAGAGTTGTAGAATTAAGACAACAGAACTTAGCCACTCAATCAGGTGTAAACATATCCATGGTGTTCTCCCATGAGTTTTCCTTCAGTCCAAAACAATTTCACTTGATCAGATATTGACATCTCTTACAATACCAATAACTGTCTAGAATTCTCTCTACTTTCCACTTCTTTTTTCTTTTAATAATGATTAGGTTTAAAGAAGGACTAGAATATCTTTTGAGGATGGAGTTGTTAGGGTGTCAGTAAGATTGACTACTGGAAATACCAGATATAGTCTTTATAATATAAGGAAAGATTCAAACAGTATGTTATAATTCAAGCTCAAGTATAAAAGCAAAAGAAGAATCTTATATTGGGTCAACATAAGAGAACTCAATAGAGTTCCAAGTACAAAGTATCTACCTTATATACACTAGTTAGTTGGTCTATGTGAAACCTTATCTAACCTACCCTAAAGTCCATATGTTATCTATAAGTCAATATAGTGAGTATACTATATAATATCATTGTTCTAGAACATTTTATATCCTTCTGTGTGACATGTGACATTTTGTGACAGTTATGTATAATGTCACATTAATCCCTAACCCTAAATTCAAAAATAAGAAAAGGAATGAAAATAAATAGAGTCTACTATCTTCAACTCTAACATAGTATAATATGGGCCCAACTTGTTTTTCTACTACATAAGGTCTAAGATATTAGTGAGACAGCTTGGTAGAATAGCATATTGTGTAGATGTTCAAAAAGTCTAGAAACATCTTGTTACCAGGGTAAAATACTAATGTATGAGTGTATCTATGATTGTAATACTTAGTTATATCTTCCTATAACTTTTAAATGATATCTCTTGCTTACTCCAGTACAAACTTCATACAGTTGGTAAATCTCAAGACATTCTCTAGTTCTAATTATCTTTGGTGAGGCTCAAATCTCATCCACAGTAGTTGTCTGATGTTAAGAAGAAATAGCAGTTGTTACATAGAAGAGTATATATAGTTATTATGCTGAAACTCTGTTAGGAGATAAAAATCATACCAGTTGCTTTGACCATTAATATCTTAGTAATCTATTGTTATTTTTGTATATTCCATATATGCACAAATAGCTCTTATTTGGAGCTTTCCAGTGCAACTTAGTTTGTGAAAATAGGTCTATTTGTTGTAGAGATACAAGTTGGATAAAGTTTGTAATAGGTTCAAAAAGTTTATAGTTTATATAAAAGGCTACTTTCCACTTATTATCTATTAGAACAACTAGCAGGGTCTATGGGATTTTGTAAACTTGAGTAATCTCCTAGAAGTTCTAAGTATGTATTAACTAAGTACAGTTAGCACTTGTCTCCAGAAAGTCTTTAGAAAATAAAATAAAAACTCCTAGGAGTAACAACTATTTATAAGAGAATCTGAAACTTTTATATAATAAGTTCTAAACTATCCTAAAAGCTTACAGTATTCATTATCTCAACAGAACCCTATACAAAGTCTATAGTACTCAATAACTATTAAAAACTTCAATGCAAGCCCACAATGCTTCTACCATGAGTTATACTTACCACTACTGATCTTATTAGTGTTTTTCTATATTTTCTCTCTCTAGACAACTTTCCAAATATTTCTATTAAGATTCCTGGCTACTCTACTTCCATTATTTTCTGCATATATTATAACTGTTCTACTTGATTAGTATAAACTATAGAGATACTTATAGTAGCCACTATTTTTAGGAAACTCTATTTTGCCCTCTTAGAATCTTTCTGAAAATATAAACTTCACTAAAATACTATGAACTTCATTTAGTCACTCTAATACTATTCTAAATACTATTAGAATATATCCAATTTAGCAGAACAATGCTAGTATGACTGAGAAATAATAGCAATCAGATAGTTAGAATATCAGAATTAAATGATAGACTTAGTTTATTTTATTTTTCTATCTTATATTTATATTTATATTATTTATTTTCCTATTTATGGATCTAGAATTAGGGTTTGGTATGACAGTCACATATAATATCACAGTTACAGTCATATGATTATAAGTTAGCTATGTATTATCTGACAATATAAAAAAAGAAGTCAGAATAATCTTTGACTTTAGCTTATATGCTATTGTGGCAACTACTAGATACAAAGTCCAATAATCACACAAACAAGTAAAGCTTTTAGTAGGCTATTGATGTGGGGATCACAAGAGAACTCAACAAGGAGTCTCTGCTGCATTGCTACTCTATTTATAATGTGAGGAATGTAGATAGTTCTTTCAACAAAGAGGGACCTATTAAGCATATTGTGGTGGTGAATATTCATTATCAGAAGCATAGAGAGAGAACTGAGATTAATGTAATAGAAGAATAGAAGTGGAAAGCAATTTTGGAAATGCTGTGTCTTGCATGTTACAATTCTGAGATTAACTAGGGAATAGAAGAGGTAAAGATGACACAATGTCCAGAAGAGTTTAGAAAGCAGTGGAGACCAAAGTAGAGAAAAATAGGATAGCAAAAGCAAAAGAAAGAAACAAGAAAAAGAGAAACAAGAAGAGAAGGAAAAGAAGAAGAAATAAAGAAGAAATCAAAAAAGAGCAAGACAATGGATATGAAAAAGATAGCAAAAGAGTAGAAGATTTGGAATAAGAAGGAAGAAGCAGTGAAGTCAGAGAAAGAAGCTAAGAAATTGGTTCCTCCAAGGTTTTACAAATAAATCTATGTCTTTGAGAAGAAAGCAAGTGAGAGAATGCTAGTAAAAAAAGATGTGGTATCATACAATTGAGCTGAAGGAAGTGTTTGTACTGAGAAAGGGTAAGATTTATCTACTATCAAGAGAGGAGAGGAGAAAGATACATGAGTTTATCAATGAACAATTGAGAAAATGGTATATTAGACTCTCAAATTTGCCTTAAATAGCACTAGTGTTATTTTTAGAAAAGAAGGACAGTAAGAAGAGGATAGTAAAGGACCATGGGTATTTAAATAAATGGACCATTAGAAACAATTATCCTTTATCTTTGATTTTGAATATAGTAGAAAATATAGGCACAGAAAAAGTATTTACTAAAATAAATCTATAGTGGGGGTATAATAATATACAAATAAAGGAGGGAGATGAGTGGAAGATGCCATATTGTTTAAACCAATGGTAATATTCTTTGGCTTGACAAACTCATCTGTAATGTTCCAAATAATGATGAACAAGATTCTAAGGGACTTGATCAACATTGGAGAAGTGATGAGTTTTATTGATGATGTAATAGTAGGGATAGAGGAGGAGGAAGGATATAATGAAGTAGTAAAAGAAGTAGTGAAAAGGTTAGCAGAGAATAACTTGTATGTAAAGTCAGAGAAGTGTAAGTAGAAGATGAAGGAAGTAGGATTTTTAGGAATGGTGACTAGACCAGAGGGAATAAAAATGGAGCAGGAAAAGGTGAAGGCAGTATTGGACTGGCCAACTCATAAAGAGGTCAAGGATGCACAGAAATTTTTAGAACTTGCTAACTACTATAGATGGTATGTTAAAGATTTTGCATTCATAGCTAGGCCATTATATGACCTGGTGAAAAAAGAGCAAAAGTAGGAATGAGGATTAAGGCAGGAGAAGTTATTCAAAACATTAAAGAAATAATAGTTCACTACAGAACTCATTCTGGTAGCACTGGGTTTAGACAAGAAGATGAGAATGAAGGTAGATGCATTGAATTATACCATAAGAGGAGTGTTGTTGATGGAATATAAAGATAAATAATAGAGACTGGTGGTATACTTATTGAAATCTCTTAATGAGATAGAGAGAAATTATGAAATCCATGACAAAGAAATATTGGTGATTATTAGAGGATTAGAAAACTAGAGATATTTATTAGAAGGTGCTAAATTCAAGTTCAAGATCTTAATAAATTATAAGAATTTGGAGTACTTCATTACTATTGACCCTCTTGGTTAGTGGTTACTACAAGGTATATGTACTGAAGGATGAGAAGTTAAGACTAAAAGTTGTCTGGTTATACCATAATATGCTAGTAGCTAGGTATGGAGGAAGATAAAGATAATAGAGTTAATTATGAGAAATTACCAGTGACTAGGAGCAATGAAGAATGTTGGAAAATATATAGATAAATGTGATATGTGTTAGAATAAAAAATAGAACAGAGATATCAGTAAAGAAGTTAATGGCAAATAAGGTACTAGAGGAGCCATGAATGTACTTTATAATAGACTTTATTACAAAGTTACCATTAGTAGTGGGAAAGGATGTAATATTGGTTGTGTGTGATATATTGTCAAAGATGGCACATTTTATAGCAACTACAAAAGAGACATCAGCAAAAGGATTAGTAAGATTATTTAGAGATAATATATGGAAGTTGTATAGGTTTCTAGAAAGCATATTATTGGATAGAGGATTATAGTTTGTGGTGAAGTTGATAAAAGAGTTGAGTAAGATGTTATAAGTAGAAATAAGGTTGTTGACAGCATTCTACCTACCTACAGATATATGTAAGAGATCCTAATACTTTTGTACAGTAAGCTCTGAACTACTCTGAAAGCCTGTGGTGTTTATCACTCAAATGGAATTCTATATAAAGTTTATAGTGCTTGATAACTATTAAGAACTATAATACAAATCTGTAATGCTACCACTATGAGCCACACTTGCTATCACCAATTCTATCAGCATCCTTCAATGTTTCCTCTCCATCTAGGCAATCTTCTAGACATTTCCATTAATGTTTTTTAGCTATCTAGTTCTCATTATTCCATATTTATATCATAATTGTTCCACTTGATTAGTATAGACTATAAAATATGCTATATTCCATCATATATGTAGATAATATACTTAGAATCCTTCTGAAGATGTAAACTCTGTTGAAACACCATAAACTTCATTCAGTTGCTCTGATAGCAAGACAAAATTTCCTCTCTGAAACCTCAATATATTGATTGATCTAGCAATTTAGAGCTGTCTACTCTTATGTCTTGATCTTCTTTATCTTTTCTCACTTTCCAATCAATGCTTGTTCCCAACAATCACCTCATGATCTCTGTTAACACCAACAAAGTTTTAAGACTTTTTTATCACTATTTAAGAAAAGTAGTTGAGTACTAGTAGGAATATTTTGGCCAGTCTTGTAAACCAACTCTAAGACTTGTACTCATTTGTATTCAATACTACTTCTGTCTCTATAGATATACTTCTACCTCCTAAAATAAGACTTTCTTCATCATCTAATACTTCCACACCTAGAAATCCTCCTATTGATCTTGATATTTGCCTATCTACTGAATAATTTAGCTATGATTAAGACAAAATCCTTTAGGCCCTTTTCTTCTTCAGAAGCAGTCAAGCTACAAAATAGTCAAATGGCTTGTTTAGAGAAGAGTCTAGTACTGGTATCTTCCCTGTTACTATCTAGCCAGAGTTCAAAGAGCTTTTTCATACCTACTTCTTTTGTATCAATGCTGCTACAGAAGCCATCAACAATTTAGAAAGAATAACTTACTATTAAGAGACTTATGCTATAAAGAATTATTTAGATAAGTTCTATATTGTTGTAGCAACCACTAGACACAAAGTCTAATAGCTACACAAGCGAGTAAAGCTCTCAGTAGGCAATCAAGTGGGGAAATTACAAGAGAACTCGACAAGGAGCCTCTGCTAAATTAGAGTCCTATTTATACTGTTACATGTTGGTCTGTGCTACTATCTCATGTATGCCTTATGTCCTATTCAAGGCCACCATGTGTACACTATGTGCCCTGACGTCATCTTCTAGATTCTTCTATCATGTTCTAGGCCTATAATGTCACATCATGTGACCTGCCATGTGACTGAAATGTCACATGCCTCTTCATTGTCAATAAAAAAAAAAGAAATTCAAAAGAAAAGAAATATAAAATCAAGAAAAATAGATAAAAGAAAAAGAAAAATATTAGTGTCCAGAGTGTTCCATAACATATATCTTGATTTCAAAAGCTAGATATACTGATTTTTATACTATAGTTATTAAGTTCTATTATGGACTTTGAGTAGTAATCTAGAACTAGATTATGATCTTGTCAGTTAGGAGATCTAAAGATACTGACCCTACTACTTGGTTTGAAACTGTGCACAAAATTGACTTGTTGTAGCAACCACTAGTTAAAACAACTAATATACTACTAAGTAAACTTAAAGACAAAGTATTTATATAACAGAGTCATGGTCCATACTAGTGATAAATAGTCCTATCCTAAAGTATATATGTTGTTTATAAATCTATTACATTATTACTATAAGATAAACATATCTCTAACATCATTGTTCTAGTTCTTTCTACTATGTTTCAGACCTATAATATCACATCATGTGACATATTATGTGACAACAGTCATATACTTCTTTATCATCCAAAAGAAAAAAGAAAAGAAAATCAAGAAAAATAGATAAAAAGAAAATATATATTCTATCTACATTTTTAACTAGCACTAGTTATTTTAATATAAGCAGTTCAAAGTTATGCTCTTTTTTGAACTCAGAGCACATAAATAGTCCATTTTCTTCAGAGCTCAGAAATGCTTGATTAACAAATTCTTTATATATGCTAATCTTCTCAATAATAATCTTTATTCAGACTTCTCTTAGATAATTTATTCTTCATATTACATTTATTTCCTCTATTTATATAGAAAAATTTATATTATCTTTGATACTATTTAAGATAGCAAACTTATTAGAAGAGACTAGCCAAGAAAAACTCCCATTATCTTTTAATAACTTCTAACTAGTTTTACAATTGACCATCTTTAAATATTTCTTTCTATACTAGCATACTTGATTGGTCTACTACATATATAACACTCTATTAGGGATGGTCACTCACCTATATTCATTATATTAGAATTTCTAGAATGTCTAGTCATAGCTGGCCTGTCAGATTATCTAGACCTTAAAAAAGAGTACTATTATCATAAATAAGCTATTCACTAGTTGTGATACTTGAACTTAATGGTGTTTTAGAGGTTTAGTATAAGGAAGTAATGATAATAGGTGATGAGTAGTATCAACAGAAATAATTGATGAAAATTGATGTTGTTAAGTCTGAGGTCTAGTCCTCAGATATAGAGATATATATATAAAAGAGTGATGGTCTGTGTGCAAGCTGTTACCATCACATGATCAAAACTCATACCTGATGGGAGCTGTCATCTGTCATAGCAGCTGTCAGGCTAATTTTAGAAGGTAACTAATTATGTCACTACATTGATATGCCTGTATCTCTACCAATACTTATTGCTTTGAGACGTATTATATACCATTATATACCATTGGAAACAGATTGATGAGCACTTTCCAACACAAGTTCAATCGTGCGAAGCCGTTCAGCTGTTCATGAGATATTAGCAGATGAAGCTTTTACAGCTACTGATGGCCTGATATCTTAGTCATTTGTTGTCGCTTTTATATATCCCGCATATGTGCAAATAGCCCTCATTCAGGGCTTTCCAGCACAACTTGGTTTGTGAAAATCGGTCCACTGGTTGTGGAGATACAAGTTGAATGAAGTTTGTGACAGAAAGTTTTGAAAAGAAACTCTGAAAAGTGCATGGAAGCTGAGGCTTAATAAAAATAAGCAGACAGAATATACTAAGAAATTAGTAAAGGGAATCACTGTTGGGAATGCACAGAGGCAGGGGACAAATACAACAGCATAATCAGAACAATGGGAGAGGACTGGGCTTGGTGGGATATGCAATGTGGAAATTGGATACCAAGTTCGTAGCATGAGTGAGTTTGGATGCAGGGATCCATTCAGATTTGTCTCCAGTATCTTCATACCCTAGCCAGATCACCTTGTACAGGAGTTTGCATGCTCATTGGTGATTGATTTTAGAGTCCACTATCTGAGAAATTTCATATTCAGATTCCCCATCAATTATAACTGGAGCAGGGACCAGTTGTATTCTCTTGGAGAAAGTGTTGGACATGGTGGGTTTGAGCATGGACATATGGAATATGGGATGAACAGAGCATATAGACTTTGGAAGACGGAAAGTGAATGATAGAGTACCAGGCTGAGCAATGATTTTGTAGGGTCTGGGATATTTTTCAGAGAGTTTCTTTGAAGGCTGAGTGGTTTAGAAGAACTGAGCCTTAACAAAGACTTTGTTACCTACTTTGAAATCAGGAGTGGGGGAATGTTGTGCATTAGCAGATTTCTGATAACACTGTTAGGCCATAGAGATTTCAGCTTTGAGAGTACTCTGTAATTCATCAAGATTTATGGTGAAGTTATGAGCTCAGAAGAAAGCAATATCACATTTGGAGTGAACAGTGATATTCAGATAATATCTCTTATTAGTAAAGAATGGAGAAATACCAGTAGTAGCACTCAGAGCATTATTGTAGGCAAACTCCATAAGAGGTAGAAGTTCGGACTAGTTGTCTTACTGGTAGTTATAATATATATAGAGGTATTGTCCGAGAGTCTGATTCATACGTTCAGTTTGTCTATCATCTTCAGAGTGATAGCCTGAAGTGAAATGAAGCTACATGTCAAGAGTAGTGTCTAAAGATCAAAAGAAGTTTGACATAAACTCCGATCCTCTGTCAGAGATGATATGGGAAGGAACACTGTGTTTGGAAAACACATGAAGGACAAATAGACATGCTAAGTCCACGGACATGATGGTGTCATGAGTAGAGATAAAGATTGCCTGCTTAGTGAGCCAGTTGACTATGATCAAGGTAGTGTCAAACCCAAAGGATGATGGAAGTTTCTCGATGAAGTCCATAAAAATGGAATTCCATGGTTGTTCAGGGATGGGAAGTTTGTTTGAGAGATCCATAGAGCTTGTGATGTTGTGGCTTGAATTGCATACAAGTGACACAGAACTTGCAGAATTGTTGTACATCAGCACAGAAGCTAGGCCAGAAGTATCCATAGCAGATTAATTCCAGTGTTTTGTTTTGACCAAAATGTCTGGCGAGGATGTGATTATGATTATACTAGAGAATGTATGTACAGAAGTTACCAGCAGATAGTACATAAATTCTGTTATTGAGGAGGAGTAGACCATTTGGGTCTGTAGACCACCAGAAGCTATCTGCGGAGATGTATTTTGTAGCAATTAGGTCACTAGGGAGAGCCAAGAGGATATCTTGATGTAGGGTGTCTAGATCCACAACTGTAACTGTGCAGAGAGAAGAAAAGAGGAGGACAGTAGCTTGTACAGAGGTTGCAAGTTGTTCTTAAGTGAAGATGGGCTTGAAGTTATGAGGGTTGACTGTGGCATAGCCAGTATTCCCCCCTTTAGGATAGATGTCCCATTGTCTAGTGAGAGTGTCTGGTTTGGTGCCTAGATGACCAGGGCGGAACCTGATAACAAGGTTGAACTGGGAGAGGTACTTGGACTACTGCACTTGCCTCTGGGTTAACATCTTGGTAGTAGAAAAATACTCAAGGTTCTTATGATCTGTAACAACATCAATGAGATAGACTAGACCTTCCAAATAGTGTCACCAAATCTTAAAGGCTTCAAAGATGGCAAGCAATTCCTTGTCATGTGTGTCATAATTCAACTCCACCACAGTAAAAGTGCAGAAGTGAAAAGCAACCAAATGAACTTCATTATCTTCATTAACAATCAAGAAGATTGCAGTGAGAGTATAATCCAATGTTATGAACCTAGATTCTTTGAGTTAGATAAAAGCACAACTTTTGTATTAGAGTAATACAAGAGAACTCAATAGAGAGCTCTTTACAAGATAGTCTACCTTATATACTCCTACAGATGGTTCATGCTAGCTACTGTGCACCCTACCCTAAATGACTATGTGTAAAACATGAGGCCAACATGTGGTGTCCATGTTGTATGACATCACTTTGTTCCAGAACCTTCTACTTCCTTCTCTTAAGGTCATGACCATGCTATTTATGTGATAGTGTGACCAATCACTTCTACCCTAACCCCAGAGTTCTAAAAATTGAAAATATAAAAATAAATCAAAAATAAAATAAAGATAAGAAAAGAAAACAATAAAGAATTAAGTTCACTTTTTACGATCTTGACATCCAAAGCATCAGTTTCCACAATGAGTTGAGCATCGGAAATCCAATGAGTAAGGATAAGTGCAGAGGTGAATGCTTTCTTGAGAGAATTGAAAGCATTACAATAAGAGGAGTTGAACTTCCAAGAAATGTCCTTCCAGATGAGGTATGTCAATAGAATAACAATGTCTGAGTAGTTGAAGATGAACTGGCAATAAAAGTTTGTGAAACCTAAGAAGGATTGAATATCCTTGACTTTCTTAGGTTCCAGCCAGTCTTGAATAATCTTTACTTTGTCATCAGACATGATAAGGCCAGAAGAAGAAAGGATATATCCCAGATACTCTACCAACTTGGAGTAAAATTTGCATTTCTCTACTTTGGCATAAAGACCAGCCTTGCAGAGATACTTGAGTACTTCTTTTACATACCAGTAATGTTCGGACATGTTATTTGAGTAGATGAGTATATCATCCAGATATATTACAACACAGATATCCAAAAGATTGGAGAAAATGTTATTCATGAATTGTTGAAAGGCTACGGGAGTATTGGTAAGACTGAAAGGCATTATAAACTATTCAAATGATTCATAACATGTCCTAAGGCAGTCTTCTATTCATTACCATTGGTGATACAAACCAAATGGTAAGCATAGCAAAGATCTATCTTTGAATAGACCTGAGCTTTGCGAGGTGAGTCCAGTATATCAGAGATAAGCAGAAGTGGATAACAATCCTTCTTGGAAATGCAGTTAAAACCATGAAAGTCGATACAAAGGCATAGTAAACCATCTTTCTTCTTAATAAATAAGAATGGTGCACTATATAGAGATGAGGTTGGTCAGATGAAATCTGTATTGAGGTTTTCCTCAATGGATTCCTTAAGAGCCTCTTGTTTAGATGCTGAAAAAGAGTATATAGGGCCAACTGGAGGTTGAGCACCCTCTTTCAGATTGATTTTGAGGTCATAAGAATGATAAGAAGAGAGAACTTTAGCTTTATTTTTGCTGAAAATATTGGTAAATTCATGATACTCAGAAGGGACATTGGAAAGATCAGGAGCTTTTGTGGAATTAGCCTGAGTATCTGAAGAGTGAAGACAGAGTTTGAAATTGTAGGAGCCTGGGAGTTTTGATGCACACAAGAATGCTGCAGTACCAATGATAGCAATGTTAGGTTGCTCGGAGTTAGACACAGAGGTCTTAGATATAGGTATGGAAACTATGGAATCTGATGATTGCAGAGAGATGTCCAGAAAGGACGGAGATGCCAATAGTGTGTTGGCCACAATGTGAGAAGAAGTGAGATTTTTCTGCAAAGATGAATGGAAGTTTATTGACCCATTTACCCAGTCAATCAGTAGATTGTGTCAGGTGAGCTAGTTGTATCCAAGGACCAAAGAGTAGGAAGAATCAAGTAGAGTAACATAGAAGTCCAGATTCATACAATCACTAGTGGAAAAGATTATGGGCAAGTTGGCAATTTTGGAGATGGTGCTGTTTGATGAACCATCAAACAAGTGAAGAGCAACTGAAAGAGTTGCGGATGTTTTCAGGTGGTGAGTATCTACAAATTTAGAGTCTACAAAGCAGTGAGTAGACTCAGAGTCGACAAGAGCTCAGAACAGGATTTTATTAAGGTGATCCTGACCAAGGATCAAGAGAGAAGTAAGGGAAACAAAGAGTGAATGAGGATTGGAAAAAGTAGATGCATTAAGTCAAATCAGAGTTGTTGTTGCATAAGGAAGTTCATCGTGGCCCTCAGTCTGTGTGGAGTCCTGGGGGTCACTCTTTATTTTTCTGAGGATTTCTTAGAAGCAGCTGCTGGAGTATCAGCAGTTGCTGAAGCACTGCAGCCTTTGAAAGAAACCATGGCTTGCTTTCTGGGACAGGAGTCCAGCTTGTAGTCTTCTGCACTACAATAGAGGCATAAGTTGTTTTTAAGACACTTTTTGTGCTCATTACTGGTCAACTTGCCATTGCTGGCCAGCTTGGAAGAGAGGTCCACCTATGGAGTATTGGATTGCTTCTTGGGAGTGGAGGATAGATATAACTTGCAGAATGAGTTCTTTGCAGATGAGGCTGCCAGAGATATGTTTGTCTTATTCTAGGAGGCCATAGCAGGGCTAGAGGTGGAAGCTTTTTCTTGCTTCTGAGAGTGAGACTCAAGGGTCTTTTTCTCTACCTATCTTACATGGTGGCATTTATGGTCTCATTCCCAGTAGCAGTAATCAATGGTCATTGCTAAAGCATATATATCCTGAAATGAGGTGTGTTTTCCTTGTTCCTGGATAGAGATGGGATCCTGGATCCAATTGGGGAGCCTCTGGTAATAATAATGGCACAGAACACTATTCCTCTAATCTAGTTGGGAGGCATAGC
>Ga0157363_1003737_pt1 | contig 13833 bp, 4 predicted proteins | sample AttsexASBM1_FD_111477 | JGI IMG/M metagenome (GOLD analysis project Ga0157363, IMG submission 111477) | Fungus gardens microbial communities from leaf cutter ant in Ribeirão Preto, State of São Paulo, Brazil - Atta sexdens ASBM1 | ecosystem: Host-associated > Fungi > Mycelium > Unclassified ...
ACTCATTTGTATGCTCTTCTCTGAACATTTTCTCTCTATTAGCTCAGGTTGCCGAATTTTCACTCTGTTTATATATCCGTGTTTATTCTTCTACGCTAGAAATGAGCCAACATGGCGACTTTAATGCACTAATGCAATTCAACGGCGAGTTGACCACTGTGACGTCATGGCTGGACGATGGCGAACGAGATCACAATTCGGTCACGCTTAAAACGCGACAATGGAGGGGAAATGTTGCGGTCTTAAGCCAAACCCTATGCGGAGATCTGTCCGACAGGGATCCGGTTTTCCGGGTCGCCCCAGCTACCGTATGCATGGGATGCTCTTTACGGTAGGCGTGGTGCCGAGAGCAAATCGTCTTTCGATATATGCTTGAATGATTTCGAATGGATGAAACCAGACGAAGGAGAGACTCGTCGTGAAAACAAGGGGTTGCGGCGTGTAAAGCATTTGAGTTATAATCTCGATTTGAAATACTTGTTCCTTTTTCAATATGGTCCCTAGATGCACTAATTTATTATTCGTCATAAGCAATTGAAATGAAAGAAGAGCGTTAAACGAATATACTTTAGTAATACGTATACTTTAGTAATAAATAAGTAGTTTAGTAATAAATATTTAATATTAATTATTAATTCATTTAAATAAGTTTGTATCGATGTGTTGACTATTTTTTTTTATTAATCATGTTTACACTTTATTACTTTTTGTAACGTATTATGTTCACGTGCAAAAGAAAAAAGTAGCCGTCTCTCGATTTTATACATATATGTATACGTGTTTAGCGAAAGTTCATATTTTAAACGTGCACATTTTTCACTGTAAATAATATAAACCTTCAGAATATCAGAATGAAGACCTGAATAGAGAACTTTCTTACGATGTCTTTCTGTCACTATCTTTCGTTTTCTATTTCTATCTGTTTTAACTTATTTCACTTTCCCAAGTTCAAGTCATTTTAAACAACGCCTATCTGAAACGGTGTAATTAATGCAAGCTTTCTCATTCAAATAGAAATTCGACTCTATTGCCATGCAATTTTGCGTTACTGCTCAGAAATTGTACACAAAAGTAAGGGTAATAAAAAATACAAAAAAATAAACAGTTTAGAATTCCTTAGGAATCTTTAATTTTACGCGTCCCAAATAGTTCGATTTAGGAATACAGCTAGTGCGATAGTGATCTCAATAATGATTAAGAATCTTATCTCTTATTGAAGGAAATTTACTGCGAGCTTTCTCTTTCAATGAGAGACTTAAAGCGACGTCCTATATCTCAAACTGGCTTACTTTTAATCTAGCCCGATCGTCTCACGTTTAATCCAACTCTGCGTCTTTCCTCCCTCCCCCCTTTCTCTCTCTCTCTCTCTCCCTCTCTCTTTTTCCACTCTCTCCTGGCCCGTCCTCTCTTCTTGGTAGAAGCAAGAGTTTGAGGAAGGAACGTTGTCGTCTGGCAATCATGAACAATGGTCGGTTCGTGAACAGTTCCTCGGCACAATTGGCATCGGGAATCAAGGTATTGTCGGTATTTCAAGGTTTATCCATTGCCTATAGTGTATCCTTTCACGAACGATCGATCGGATTCTTCGAAGATATGTACGCACGAGCGTGTGCGAGAGCGAGAACGATCGCGAGGGATCCATCTGCGTGATCTTCGAGCCGACCCGAACGCTCTAAATGGAAGTGTCGGTCTACGTGAGGGACGGGATCTCTTCTCTCGATGACTTAATTCGTTTTGACGTCGCAGTTTAACCCCCGATCCATTCCCCCGCCAGACGACAAACGGTCTTTTCTTTCTCACTGTTATTTAGTAGCTGAATTAGAGCGTTGTGCATTTCGGACAGATGCCAGATCTCGCGATAAGCAACGGACTGACGCAACTGGCTAGAATATAAATATGAATATCGACTGTGTGCGACAGCTATTGTTTAATGTTGTAAATAATTTGTATATAATAAAAGTAAAAAATAAAAAATTTGCAATGTTATATGCGCCAATTAACTTAAAAATATATTTTTAATTAAAAAAAGACATCAATCATACTTGATGATTTAATCATTTCAATTTAATATCACCCCGGTTTCGGTGTCCAATATGGTGGTAATATGATCGCATGTTATTGCTCTCTAATCAAGAAATCTAATGTGTATAATCTTTAGTAACTTAAACTACAGAATGGATAAGTTACTGGCGATAAAATCTGATATATTCACGTTTCCCTGAGTCGATAACGAGATAAAAAGTACGTAATAGTTATTATAATAGCAATGATTTATCTAACATACAATGAATTTAATTAATTTCAACATATATTATAAATAGTGTTTTAAAATATTTTCTATTATTATTGTTTGCATAAATAATAAAATATTTAAAATAATTTCAGAATATTCATAAAAAATAAATATTATGTAAAAATATTTTACGATCTCTTATCTTGTTCTATTTAATTAACGCTTGTTAGTCAAATGATCTTTAAATAATATTTAAATAACTATAATTGATACTTAAATACTTTGGAAGATATCGAAAATTCAGAAAAGTTTTCTTAATTACATTTTTTATTATGTTCCTAAACTTTTGTCGATAATTGAAATACTCACCTAAGTTCTTTGCTCAATTAAAATCCCTATCATTTATCTTGTCGAAATTCATTAAGTGAAAGCGTGGCAACATGAAGTTACAGTTTAATGTCTAGATATTCATTAATTCTAAGTACCCAACTTAAATTTATCATATATACAAGTTATTAATAATTGTCTTTGTAATATAATACGAACATCACGAATTTACATTTGCGTTAACCTACTTTATCAATTTCATTATTCTACGTCGTACAAATTCAATGAAGCCAAACAATTTTTATAGTTCCCACATTTGCTTCGATTGCCGTGTCACAATAAGGTTGCACAAACGATTAACGTTCTGTCACAACAAGAACGCATTTCTGTTCTTGGACAATTAATACCATCTCTTTTGAGGTTTCTCCATCGGCTTTGTCGAGCCCTTTTTCTAAATCGTGCTTCAGTCACGTGACGAGAGTAGAATTGCCCTGGGGACGAAAGAGAATCGCCTCGTCGTCAAATGTCAACCCATAAACGCAGCCACTCGAGTTACTCAAAAGAGAAATACGAATCTGGAGAAGCAGCCGCGAAAGGTTCGCATAATTTTATCACCGGTTCCCAGCAATGAATTTATGTTGGATCTTCGATAGCAATGACGTGAAATTCAATATTGAACAAATTTATTACAGCTGACGATTATATTATTATATTAAAGCACGAGAAACATATCATCAAAGATTATTCGTATCGTAAGAAATTGTAGCTTTATAAATTTTTATTTTTTCAATCAAAATTTCACTAATAAGGTCCATTGAATAAAAAGAAATGAAGCATTCGTGTTTTGTTTCTGCGCGTTAAAAAATTCTATTACAACTGAAACCATTATCGTTGCAATAAATCGAGACAGAGTCCATCGTAGCAATTCAAATACATATAGTGCTGATTGTGGAAAATTGCAACAAGCTTCCGTTTGGTCACCATTGGCAATTTCGATGCAATGTGCTACAGTTCTGAAATTGCCAGCTTTACCGAGATGGGAAATGTTGGTCTCGAGTAGGAAAAACTGGGAATGCTTCGTACCGTCTCGGCAAATAAAAATACAGATCGAATGTGAAAATAAAATATGATGGAATGCATCGGAGCGCAGAAAGGAACTTTGAAATCAATAGAAGCCGATATCGGGTCTGTCGAACCTGCTCCGGAAAAGCGCGCGAAGTGTACAAACTGCGTCTACATAGAATTCACAATTCGTCATCGATCGATTTTTATACAATCCAAAAATTACGTATATTGCGCATACCTGAAATTACAGAAACTTGAATAAAAAAATAGTTCGTTTCTTTATTGTGTCATGATATTTTGTTTTCTTTTTTTAATTCATATCTATTTGATATGTTTTTCCACGATGAATATTGAAATGCTGAGAAAATAATATCTCTTAAATTCACACTCAATGAATACACATTTGCGATATATTTTGCAAATGATATATCTCTCTCTTTTAATATTTATCTTATGGAGTTGAATTTTCTATTTTTGCTAACGACAAATAATTAAAATTGCAATACTAGGAGGACGTGTTTTACGCACGCGGTGCATCAGCCACGTCTGTCACATTTTTGACAACCAGCTGCAACTGCACTCGTGCATTTGTCGATACCGCATGCAGATTGAAATAAATGTCTTTTTTTGCATTGCTTTTTTTTACAAATTTTCCTGTGTCGCAACGCGAGACATGTATTCCAGGACATGTATTGACAATTGCAACCACAATGACGGATCTCGGTGAGAAAACTTTCGACACGCCTTTCGAATTCGGCAAAAGGATTTTTCTTTCGAGAGTTTTCCCATCGTACACGTTTCGTGAATATACTTTGCGGCAATGCACATTTACATTTAGATGAAATTTCGTATTTTTACGTATAACCACAATCGCCGTCGCTAGGACTGTATGAACGGACATCTCAGTATGAATTTTTCGTTTAACATGAAAATAAAAAGAATTTATTTTGCTACGTACTTAATTAACAAGCCTAAAAATCTATATCTGAGAAGTATATGCAGTTCTTCTGTTTTTAAACTACAAAAAGGTTGAATGATATTTTTATAAGAATTCGAATTTATTAATAATTAATTACATCACATTCTTTTATCGTATGATAGGTATTATTTTAATTGCAATGCATTTTTATCAATGATTGAGAATCGCTGTGTAGCATTTACTGTCCAAAATCCGCATTGTTTGTATTGGCAAGATATCGTTGCCCGATCACTTTGTCTCTTGACTATGTAACGATGGTATTGTTAGCTACTGTATGCCAGGCTAATAGCAATTCGGATGCATGCAACTATGATAGAATTATGCGTTTACTAGTTGGTGCATCTAAATTAACATGCGCGATGTTCCTGTCCGCTTTCACGATCGATGGAATATCCATGAAACAGAATAAAAATGTCTTTTTACACTTTGGATTTTATGTATTGATAAAAAAAACTTTTGTAATATATTAACATATCTTTTGCTGCACAAAGATTTAAAAAACATCAATAATTTTTATATTTCCGAAAAATGCGATGGAAATATTCTATATTTGAATTGACAATAGTGTAATTGAACTAATAAAGCAGATCAATATTTGCAAATAGATTCGTAGTCACGAAGTAGGATCTTTTATAAACGTAAATAGATAAAAGATCAACAAACACATTCATTGCAAAATTATAAATTAATTAGGATGGCAAAATTATATATTCGTCAACAATACATGTTCATTTCGGTTTTGAACGAATATTCTCGAACTCACGTAATAATATTCCAACGAATGGCTACGCGAATATATAATAATTCTGTAATATTATCCCCGTCGAATAAATTAATCACGACGTTAATTGAAGCGATGACTTCGTTTAGATATCAGTCAGCATTATAAATCCCGACGGTATAGCTTTATTTAGATCTTTCATAATTATTTTAGAGACGAATGATACCGACAGTACAATACCAAAATTATTATTGTACGCAAAAATCGATATCTAAAGACAAAATGTTTATTTACGGTACATTCTGTACTTATTCTAACTCACACGAAGTACGCGGTACGTTTTTTTTTTTTTAATTAAAAAAGAAAATCTATATACTAAAAGAGTAGAAGTATGGGCACTTTGTGAAAGAGAAGGATGTAGTGAACATGATACTGTAAAGATAGACGGCAGGAGAGTTTGTTTGCAGGAGAAAAAAAGACTGAGGCGCAGGTGTCACTGTATATCATGTAGACATTTTATATTTTCAGCACTCGGTGGTCACGTTATAAATAGGTCACAAGTTATGAGTCCACCATACCGCTTACACAGTCACTTTGTTTACAGTATACATTCTATATAAATGTACTCATACGATTATCGTTTGTTTTACAACCTTGATATTTCTACAAGGAATACATTAGGAAATGTATGCGTGTTATATACGTTACATTATATTACACTTCTCTATATCGTATTATACAAATATGTGGTACATGCACTGGCACTGCTCGATTGTTTAGTTGCATCCTTCGTCGGTTGCACGTTATGTCTTCAAACACGTTCCGGTTATTTGTACAGATGTCGTAATTGTGTATAAAGAAACAACACTATTAATTTTACTCACGGTGTGTTTACCTTTACTTTTGATGTTATATCAAAATATTATTTTATGTTCGTAAAGTTATTATAATTATCATATTTAATTTAGGAGATATAATGAAGATACATAACTACAGTCTTTTTTAAATGTCAATACAGATTTCCTTTATATTATATATAAGTAAAGAATTATTGGTCATAAATTAATCAATTCGGGATATCTAATATTCTAGAAATACAAAAAGATATTATGTATCAATAAAATTACGAAATGTGGATGTTATCTTGGAGAATGAGTTTCAGCGGAATCGGAACGAGATTATCCGGTTATCGCATAACAGATACCAAATAATTAGAGCAACGAGGAACTAGTACATGCGCTTACATCTTCGTGTACCATCGTCGTTTTGCCAAAGTAGAATGCTGTTTTAGTATGCAGAATGCGCTTAGTGGATCTTCACGTACGTGCGCCTGCAATATGTTTCGCGAAAAGTTTATGTCGCGTGAACTAGATCGCACCTATTCGTTGATATGTCACAAACATGGGATTCATCACAATGAGAAAGATTCTCGACGAAACGTTATGAACATCTCTTTAAAGACTTCAGGTTCAACAAAAAACCGGAACATGCTTCGGAGGAACGTTCTTTCACACCTGCTATGCCGAGCTTAGGGCTCATTACAGGCAATTGACGATCTGCGCGATCATCGCGTTTCTGTAAATGACCGTTCCGAAACGTGCGAAATAAGGTACTAAAAAGGAGGAGCATTTCTGATAGAATTTTATATCTCTCTAATTAAAAATTTCCGGAAGCCCATTACATAATCGCGCAAATCGCGAATGCTACCTGTATTCCGTAAAGATACTTTGGTCCGTACCTTCGTCGCTCATTTAATGTTAAATGTGTCTTGTTGCGTTTTTTTTTTTGTTTTTTTAATAGACGAGCTCGCAAATGAACAACCGCAATTAGCGCTAAATGTGCGGTGAGAATGCGAGCGTTCATAATGATTCGCAAACGCATGCCGCGTTTATAGACGGCGTGACTACTTTTAAAACGATATGTCGTGATTGGATGAAATTTAGATTACATATTACCATGATGATGTAACGTTGCAATGACTGGAAGACGTTTGTATTTACGTCATTTAAATTTAGTAGATCATTGCAATGTTAAATTACCACTGTTATACAATGTTTTAATGTACGAGTATAAATAAAACTTAGCGACTGTTTAAATTCTAATTTATTTAATTATTCATACTAATTTTATAATTAATTTTCTAATATTTATGCGAGTATAAATTTTTTAAGAGCGAAATAATAATACAAAATTTTTTTTTACAAGAATAATTTAGTAATAAGAATACAGACGAACAAAATCAAATTTATTTCTTAAATAATTTAATTTTTTTTGTTTTAAAGAAAGAATTATTCTTTTGACTGGCGAATGAAAGATTGAATTGAACCTACCTCTAAATTTTATTATCATTCATGTATATACAAATGTGTAGCAAAATTCTCTAATTGTCTTATCGATAATTGCCGTTATTGTTAACCAGCGACAGTCAATGGCAAAAATGATTTTGAAAAAAAGCACGGCTCTTATTGGCTATCGCTTAACAATAGCGAAAATTGTCGATAAGATGTTAGAGATCCCACTAGTGAAATAGCAAAGAATATGATTAGGCATTAAGGTTTCTTAAAACTGCATATAAGATTTTTACTCAAGAGGAGGAAAGGTATCGTATATGTATTACAACGTGACTTATGTTGATATTGCAATTCAAAGCCGTGATTGGACCCTTGAAGTCTTCATATAGCGGTTAACATATGATCGCGATTGGATAGCAGATCAGCGAATTTATTTTACATACGGCAACGGTAATCCGCGCTGGAAAGGATTGGAAATCGCAACAAAATCCTTTTTGAGTTTAAGAAAATTGTATTGAAATCACATCGACATGTGTGGTTAGATTAATGAGACTGAATGTTTCCTGTAACGTTATCCGATTTTCTATTCTTCCCGTTTCAGACGACTACATCATGACGGAATAATGAAACGCCTGACAACAAAATCAATAGTAACGGGCAGTTTATGGCGATCGATACATATCCGTTACAGTTACGAGATAATGATTGTTACAGTATAGAGCAATATTTCGTCATAAATCATCGAAGCTTATTTTATTGATAATTCTCGTTAATAATTCTGTTATATAAATTTGATTATGATATCGAAATTATAACAATAATTGTCATTGAAATAATATTTGTGCAACACAAATTGTAGAAAGACTGTTTATTGATGGCTTAATATCTGTTATAATCAATGCATTCAATCAGTGGTGCATTTATATGCGTGATAATTTTTTTTAACGAATTCATATTATATTCTAGGACGACTTGTTGAAACGAGAAACTTAAATTTCATCCTTTGCTGATCCTTTTAGACTTCCACGGGGATAATAATCCGAGATAATGAATATATTGTATATCATCTTCGACGAGGGAGTTCTGATGTCGCTTTCATTTGTCGTAGTGTTCGATCGATGCGATTTCTTTTTAAGGGAAATGTATTCGAAGCGTGTATGGTACGCGTGATGAGCATGAACAAGTGCATCGATTTCCGCTGAAACAAGCATCGATTTTGTACAGTGGCGTAACGGAATTAACACGAATAAATGTACGTGTCAACTGTAGTTAAACTCACGCGAGAAGCAGAGTGTAACGGCAATTTTTCTTGACTACATTCGTACACGTTTATCGAGCAATTATGCACATGTATTGATGCATCATTTTTTACATTTCTCTCGCAATTAATCTCTACCAGGAATTAAAATTTGTAATTTTATTTTGCGATTTTAACGATTGTAACACGATTATAAATTCAACAAATAAATTTAATAAGCGTCCGACAACATACATATTTAATAGCTTTCATGTAGAATTATTAGGATTAATATGTTCCTTTTAAACATCTTTATTTAACATAAATTTTAAATGACCACTATACTTTATTAATACTGGCCTTTTAATATATAATTCGACACGGTGTAACGCATTAATTTCATAGAAACTTTCCTAAGTTAAATTCCGTGAACTCATTGCACGATTTATGCTCTTGTCTTACGCCACTGTCGCGCACGCGAGGCTCGAAAGAGGCTGAGAGAAGATTCTAGATGTAACTACGAAATTGGACCGAAGCGACCAACCATTTGTAAGATCGAAAATGATGTAGAAAAGTACGATCGATGTTGCACGAGACGTCTCGTTTCGCTGTCGGCGGACGAGAACGGTCTGCGTGACGCTGCATATAAATTCTATGTTAAAGCCTGGACCACAATTCGCGACTTGGCGCGTGCAAATAATCCTAACAGCTAAAAACACGTACGTATCGCTAAAACACATAACGCAGTGTCCGGCAAAAATCCATCCCCCTGACAAATCCGACGCCCAAGCAATTCGGGGAACAAATGTCTTCGATTTGAAATACCGATATCAACAGCAATCGGCCGCTTGGCGGATCATACATTTTTAGTGGTTAAAGTACTAGTAGTTACAATTATTCGTGTATTACGTTCTGATCGATTCGCGTTGTTAACGCTAATATCGTTTATCGTTTCACCATTTCCGCGTATTTATCGCTTATTCGTTTCGCTTTTCGAGTATCAAACAGTCGAGTATCGAACGGCACACACGCGCGCGATTTCAGCGATAATTAGCGTCGAATCTGCAATTCTGTGGAAAATCAACAGGAGAGAAATTGATGAACCGCGCGCGCATACATTTCGAATTAACCGAAAAATGTCGCGCATATTGATAACGAGTATCCCACGTGCCCGTACAATGGACCCTGCTGTACCTGTGGGGGAGGGCATCCAGTATAAAAATAAATAAACTCTCTATCTCTACTCTCTATCCTAGGAAATTCAACATCTCAATGGTACATCTAATAACATAATTGCTAAACTCGACGATATTACTTATATCTATATAGAGATCGAAGCCGGAAAAAGGACTATGTGCTCTTAAATCGAGATTTGGGCTTTATCTCGATAGTGTTCCAAATTATTACACTCGATATATGTATGTGTATACACATTTATCACAAAGTCCCGCTGTCGATTCGTCCTCGAGTATAAAGTTATGTCGCATTTGCGCGATTATCACGACAAATATCATCTATCGTCCGATGTATCATTATATATAAGTATATCCTATGCGTACATTTTCTTATAATTGTCGTACATTATCTCGTACATTTTATTATAATTGTCAGCTTAGGCATCGTAATAGATTTGTTTCTATGCGAAGACAACACATATAATTATTAGAATGTAGTACCAATGGAATGAATGAAAAATCAGGTCACTGTCTCTCACTAAGTGATTAATAAATTATTATTAATTGAAAGTGAACATTTGCGATGCTTTGTATTTTCAATGAATTGTTAACTCTAGAATGGTATCTGAATTTTTCCAATTTTGGAAAAATCTTTGGAAAAATCTTAATGAAATAATTGTTATATTTTTTAAGAAAAAAATATCTCCGGATATTTCCAACATAAATGAGAGATAACTTTAAAATGAGAAATAACTTTAAAATGTAATGTTAAAAAATCAAAATATCTCCCAGTCATCATTATCATTATTATTACTCACATTCATACGCACATGTATCGTACTGACATGAACATTGATGATAACCTAGATAGTTAATTAACAAACACTGACTCATACTTATATGATACACACTGTATACAGGGTGCATTATACTGATCAATTATTCTTATAGACAGCTCTAAATTATTCGCGATTAAGCAATCAAGAATAGATCACGGATGGGATAAATGGTAATCTCACAAAACACACACACACACGCGCGCGCGCGCGCGCGCGCGTGTGTGTGTGTGTGTGTGTGTGAATATGCGCGCGCGCGCACTCTCTCTCTCTCTCTCTCTCACTCTCGTTGTAATTTCTCTAATTTACAATCTTCCACATTCGTTGACGTTTGTACGTTTGTAAGCTAAGAACGCTTACATGATTTCATACACATGTGACTATGGATTGAATGATAATGTGATTTATTAGGTGTATTTTATTTTAGTTTTGCATTATCAATATATTATACATTATTATTTAATAATAATACAATATATTATTTAATAATAATACAATAATAAAACTTTATTGCCAATTGCAATCAAAGCATGGTTCACATTTTTAATATTTTGCACAGAAAAAATAACACAGGCCCACAAAAAAAAAATACTCTATACTGGGTGGAGATCTAGCTGTTCTTATGTATTTTGAGTCGCTGAAGACTAGATAGAGAATATTTTTTTTGTAGGCCTGTATAATTAATGATTATCTGTTGTTTAAATTAATATTTGATATACAATGTATATTTCATATTCATATAAATTTTCATTTTATTAATGAATTTAGCTTTCTCATTTTGAAATTGATTCTCTCGGGATATTAGGATAACATAAAATACAGTGGTTTGGAGTTTGATTTAACGCTCCGCATTGCGATTCATATCTTTCCTTCTCCCTCCCTTTCGCTTCTACAATTCCGTTTGCTTCGGCGTATATATATATATATATATACCACAAAGTCGGGAACAACTATCGAATTTTCGCCAATGAAAATCGATGCGCAATTTACTGTTGGTCACTGTGCACAAACTAGTATCTCTAGTAATTGCGATGAACTAAGACGGATCTTCACATCCCCGCCGCACATTTGCATTCAAGGTGGTTTCCCCATTCAAAGCTTTTGTTTACGTCAATGTAATGCTATGCTGGTAATGTTGCAAATAGTTCAGGTATGTTTACCATTAAACGCGAGAATACAATTCCCAAATGTCTATCTCATAAATGTGAAGAAGAAGAAAGAGAAAAATGTAATAATCGCGTTAATATTATTTTAATAACCGAAATCATATATGTATTCTTTATGGTCAATCGATATAGGAAAACTTAGTGAGTTTAACTCAGTATGATCATATTCATACATTCATATCCAGAATTGGGTCACTTTTACATTCAAATATTCACACGTTCAAAACTTGTCCAGAATTTCCTCAGTCACACATGAATTTCATATGTATGGGCACGTGTCTCTGGCTATCATATGATTTATATCCATAACTGTCATGTTTGACTGTGACGTATGATCGTTTTTATGAATCCAGCTGTGATAGCATCATATTTTACAATACAAACAAAACCTCAATTTAACTATTACCTGTCATCATTCCATTGAAACTTTTACACTGTTTGATGCGATAAGGTAATCCATTATCTTATTGTTTAATTTTTATCGAAATGTTACGTTTCATATTATAAAAAAAACCAACAGCATTTTGTTCATTCATATAATTTTTTAAAGTAAGTGAATCATGCTTTGAATATTAATCGATATAATTTTAATCATTTAGATATTTTGTGTTTTCAATTTTCGCATTACTGTTTTTATTTTAGATTATTTTATACAAGTAATTCTTTACGTGACAAATAAAGAATAGTAAAAGCAAAATAGTTTCTAGCGTCTATTCGATTCAAACTCGAGTGGGATTTTCACTCGTCGAAATAATGAATAAACAACGAATAAACGGTGAGTATGGAAATATCGTGAAAGGCGCGTTCCCAACGGAGATTTATTTTACGTTCACGTGCACACTGACGAGCTAAACTACAGCCTTAATTACGACACAATCAGTATTTATTTATTCGTATTTATTTAATAAATAAAATATGGACCCGTTTTCGAACCAGTCGCAAGTGATAAACATAAGAATGATATACCTGAAGCAGAAATTAATGACCTTTGAAATATTTTTCATTCTCATAGATCGCTGCGTTTGGTCAGATTTATTTTATCGGAGAAACTACTCTTATTCTCGTACGAGTATATCTATATTTATACACACATTGTGCGTCACACGAGTAAATGCGTCGCTGCTGAAAACATTTATTCGTGTGACCCGATACAGTGACTGTAGGTACATAAAGAATGAATATATGTATATATGGAATTATAATTAATGTTTATGGGTTACTCTATTTCTAAGTAAAAAACCATACAAATTATCTTTCCAAATAGTTGGAACGCTTTAGAACTGAGAACATTCGGCTAAACGAACGTACAAATATTCATATATGTGCAAAAATATGTGTCTTCTGTTGTGATGTTTAGATTTGAGCACATTCGCGTGTTCGCAATGAAAAATTTTCGTTGACGTTAGGAGTAAATATTTAATGTCTGACCTTTATATGTCTACAATCACTGCTCTCGGTACCTATATATAATGCAAAATCAGCGAGACGTTCTTGCACTCAACGAGTTTGGAGCGTAGCTTGTTGACGTACTAATTTAATTGACGCATTGTTCCTTTCCTCTCCTTCTTTTCTCTCGGTCTATTTTTTTCTTCGACATGTTTTTGCATTGAGGCGCGATCGGTCGCATCGTAATCGCAAAAGGACGATACTTGGATCGAAGTCCTTTACACAGGATGTTCGAGACGCGTGCATAACACGCATTATACGGTCATATGTCGGCGGAACGAAATGTAACATTAGCCTAATTATAAAGCCTCCAAATTTAGAGACGTACATTTCATCATAAATTAAAACGGTGAGTAT
>Ga0157363_1003738_pt1 | contig 13832 bp, 7 predicted proteins | sample AttsexASBM1_FD_111477 | JGI IMG/M metagenome (GOLD analysis project Ga0157363, IMG submission 111477) | Fungus gardens microbial communities from leaf cutter ant in Ribeirão Preto, State of São Paulo, Brazil - Atta sexdens ASBM1 | ecosystem: Host-associated > Fungi > Mycelium > Unclassified ...
AAGCTAAGGATTCCTTGTGATGATCTTAAGTATAAATAAAAATAAACGAAAACTGAAGTGAAATACAATTAAAGTTAATCAATTTTAAACTATATAAAAATATATTCCATCATACAATATTGTTGTTGTATTTAAGATTATATTTTCTTCTGTATATTGTATTCACTGATCAATGAAGCAAAAGTGATAAACGTATTCTAATAGTGTTAAGACGATAATATCGGAAATTCGCTTGAATCCACTTAGCGCGACCTTGCATTCTCTTTGCTCATTTGCCTTAGAATATCGCTAACTCTGTGGAGTTTCCGAATTAGCGTGAGAATCTCTCAGAGAACGGTAATATCTCCGGATAATTCCCGGTTCGCCTAAGTGTTTTGGCAAAAGTCCGTCCCGTCTTACGGAAAACTTAGGCATATATCCTATAACTCGGTGAACAGAACTTCCCGCCGCGAAACTTGGATCAGCCTGTAGGCGCACAATGTCGCACGATCTCTCTCCGGACCCAGCTCTTGATATCGTTTCGCGAAATAGGCGTGAAACACCGGTGATATCCAGGCGCCCGCGCGAGAAACTTTCGTCTTTCCGGTGAAACGTCCGGACTGTCATCATAAATCACGGCGGTGTAGTTATGCAAATCTACTTTGCATCCCCCCGAGATCCCGGCTCGGTTGTCTTGCCGTCAACGATAAGTGGACACTTTTTAGCCTGTTCAAAAGCGTCTCCAGCCTCCATACTTTGTTCCCTATTCTTTCGTCTTGAAATATATAGCTAAAAGTTTCATGAATAAAAAATGTTTGCCAGAGCAAACATTTTTAAGCGAATATATTCTACAAATTTTTCTCTATCTTATTGTTGTCAAGTTTAATAATTATTTTATATAAATTAGAGTAATTATTTTTTATGCGTAAAATTAAAAATAATTTAATTATAATTACAATATTTGAAAATAATTAATATCTCATAGATTTAAATATATAAAAGGATGATCTTTAATAAAAATTACAGTATGTATTATAGGCAATAACTGCAGACGGTGATCAATTACTAATGGCTCAACTCGAGAAATTGAGAAGTTTCCGGAAGGTAAATTTGCTGACTGCATGGAAACGGATTCCGTGCACCGTATTTTCGACCAATAAAGTGGAAACTCATCTTTGATCACGTACGAAGAAATATTGGCAAAAAGTTGAAATGTTTACCAAAGCAGTTTGCTCAAATTTTATTTTAGCTAACCTCAAATTTTAAATCCCGTTATATTTATTCATTAAATTTATTAGCTCCTAAATAAAATATGGAATAAATATAGAATTTCTGAATTCTTTAAAAATTTATTCAAGTATTATTTTAATCGATAATTATACGAAATATTGAATTCTACTTGAAGAAATAAGGAAAGTAGAATGTAGCAACTCATAAGCAACTAGCATACATCAGTTCATGACTCGTGTTCAAGAAAGTTCCGGTTTTGCGAATAATCTCACGAATCATTGTAGAAACAGCCATTAATTTCAAATGCAACGCTCTCTTGAACTTTCGCATACTTCCTATCCTTTCGTTTTTATCAGAAGTAAGCTAAAACTTCGTACCAAGCGTAAATATCCTTCCAGAGTTCACTGTTTTCGCACGACTCTTGCATCGCAATAAATACAAGCACCTCGCCATTTATCAGTATATACGTTTCCATGCACGCTCTACTCACGGTCGTTACCCGCGAATACTCCATCGCGAAGTTTCCCCATGAAACAGACCAAAAAGTATAATGCGATCGATTTGAAAGTGCACACTTCGCTTAGATATTGCGCGCACGATTTTCCGCGGCCGCCGCTGCGGAGCCTTTTTTCTTTCGCCGTACTTCTTTTTTCTTTTCTTTGCTCCTCGACCAAACCAATGCTACAAAGAATGATAGAGGAGGGGAAAGAATGAAGAAGTCACGAAGAAAGTTCGAGAGATGGGGTACAAACACGCCCCATCGTACTTTGTGGCTGCCAACGGCGTCTCGTTTGCGGTAAAATTAGAGAAAAACGTGCAGCTCCGCCGACATTAAAATAATGAGCTTTCGGTTTTGTCATTTCAGGCGGTGTCTTCGTTGTACTGCTCTGCGGTCTGGCGCTAGCGATCCTGGTGGCAATCCTCGAGTTCTGTTGGAACTCCAAAAAGAATGCCCAATCGGACAGGGTAAGTTAAAAGAGATGCCGTATAAGATTTTATGTGAACATGTTGCATGAGTTGTACTTTCTCATAGATGGGCGAGGTCGTTTGAACCTTATAATTAATTCAAAATTCTGTCACCTTTTTGACTTTCGTGATGATTTTCTCGACTTATTATCTCCTACACCGGAAAAAAATGTATTAAATTTTAATAAATATTCGTTTGAATAGTATTATGATAGTAATAGTATTAATAGTACTAACTTAACATTTATTTACAATAAATAAATATTTACTAAATAAAAAAATTACAATATAATTAAATCAAATTAATAATTATGGTACAAATAAATGTATGTTTATATTTAGCTACAAATAGATATTAAAATTGAATACATTTTTCTCAATACCTTGCATTATTATTATTTCATTGCTTTATACTAAGCGATAAAAAGCAGAATGCGTACAAAATATAATGAGTAAAATTCTAGTTGAATGAAAAAAATATAATAGTGCAATGAAGAATAATCACATAAGGAACTTAATTCATAGCTGCAAAGTTAATCCTGCCTGAATCTTTCTATTCCTCTCATATATTTAAATCAAATATCTGGCTTTTCATTTTCGGTGACCTTAACGTCAATTTGATTTATGTAAGTTAAATGCATATAGACTGAATGTTAATGCAATATATCCGTGACAAGCATTTATTCGAAAGAACGTCTTGATGAACAGACGACCTCACGCGACGGAGAAATCAGCCTTGCATGCGTTCAGGTCTCGTATGATCGTTTCGTGTGTTGTCTCTTGGTGTATGTTGTACCTGTCGTATCGGCATCTGCTGCATCATCAACGATTACTCCTTGGATGGTAAACGCACATGCATCTACTACGCATCGATCATCATTTAACCGCTCGACAGTCTCTCTGCGCCGAGATGGCCTCGGAATTGCGATTTGCCGTCCGCTGCGGCTCCAGGCAGAGGCCCGCTGCGAAATCGCGCAATTCCGCGGCCGCCGGGCTGTGCGGCCGTTGCAGCCCGCGCTTTTCCAGGAGAAGGACGCGACTCTGCTCCTCCGAACACGAGGAGACGACCTACATACCGAGCATCGAGATCCCGCGATTAAATGGTGTAAGTCTTGTCCCACATGACGGGCACGCGATCAAATTTGCAATCGGTATCTCTTCGAGGATACTTTAATAGTTTGCGAACTGCGCATTCGATTATTTTCCTATCTTTAATTAAATTTTAAAATAATAACGATGACTTAAACAACTTGCATCGCACGACACAATTATGAATTCTGCTCAGATACTTGCAACGGACTTGAACAAATTATCATTGGCGTACATATTCGAAGAAAAAAGTGGCAAAACAATCAGGAGAGATAGAAACATGGCAACAGATTACCTGGGAGCTTTTCGAGGAGAGAGCCGATTGTTGGTCGCGCGGAGCGGTACTCGTTCCACGGTAATTCAATTTCGTCGAACAGAGCCAATTACGTGGATTCTGGATTTTTCTCGTCTTTGTGTCAGAAAGTATTCCTGAGAGTCAATATACATGTGATATTGGTCGAAGATTCGCGACTGGTATTACCGTGCTGAGAGTACAGTTTCCAAAAGCCCCTCTTTTTTTCTAAATATTTCTCGTTTCTATATTATAGAACTCGAATTCAGAGAAATAATGGATATTCGAGAAAGATTCCGCACATCATTTGAGAAGGGAGTATTATAAAAGTCAGTTGCCTCCCACGCGAATTTCGCACGAATTTATTACATACCACGTCTATTTGTAAAATGTGTGACGATGTATACGTTTTTTTTTTCTTTTTTTTACAATAGCCGCTAAGTATTGATTTTAGATTGGTTACTTCACGGCGCGAGTGCACATTATGAAGCATATATTTCATTATAAAATATTTTTTCGTTTGCGCACGTTTCATGTTTCCCAGTTAATGAACTGTTTGCGCGCGCGCGCACGCACACACACACACGCACACGCACGCACACGCGCACACGCACACGCACACACGCACGCACACACACGCACACACACACACACACATACACACACACACACACACACACACAAACACAATGCAGGATTATGTCATACACGCTTACAATTGCAGTATTGTACGTTAGACATAATTGCATGCATAAACTTGCAACAATAACAGTGTGCGCTTTATTGCGCGTTATACCTTCGAGCGAAATTTAATGAAATTTCTATGGAGAATGATTTAGTCTCATGATGCAAATATTATATGATGAGTACAATCAATATTGTATATTTATCTTTTTCATATAAGCCGATCATGTTCTTGAAAACTTGAGAAGAACGTATAAAGGTTATACTTTTATAGAGAGCCATCTTTCAATGCAAACCTATCAGGAATATTTCATACAAAAACATATACAAAAGTACTCTATAAATATTAGACTTAAAAATGAAATATAAATTCTAAAAAAAATGTCAAAAAAGTTCAAAGAATAAAATACTTCATTATCTAAATGAACAAGTGATGTGCGAAAAAAGTTCATGATACAGAAATAATTTTTTCAAACTTACTTAATTATTTTTTTTCTTTGTGTATATCAAATTATAAAACAATTCATTGAATAAAAAACTTTAATTATAATATCGCTATATTTTGAAATAAAAAATTATTTGTTCTATATTATAAATTTAAAATTATCAATAAAAATCGAAAATGAATAAATTTAATAATTTAATAAATAAATTTAATAAATCATCGTATAATTTCTAAAATTAATACTAACAATGATAATTTGAGTAAAAATTATTATTTTACATACAGAAAGATTTCTTTATCATTTGTAAAATATTTTCAAATTAGAAAAAAAATCATAAATTTACTAGAAAATTTTAAAAGAATTATATGCATATTCTAAAGACTAAGCACTTAAATCTTAGCACTTTGTATCATAGAGATTAATACTTTTCATTAGCACTCACAAATTTTATGAATCACTGATGCTATTAAAAAAATTTCCATGTGATAAAAGCAATGTGTTTTTCTCTCGTTCTCTCGTTTTACCTCTTTTCTAATATCATCTCTTTCATCATGCAACTTTTTCAGTCGCTTTAAAATTAATTACAATCGCACTGTGGTATAATTAAAAACTCATTTAAATTCCATTAAAGGTAAACGGCCAATTCAAAGTCAAATATAACTGTTACTTCAAATTCTGGCTCTCTTGAATGAAAATACGTGATGTATCTTTTGAAATGCCACCTGCCAAATACTGCTACGATAATGTAAAGTGATAGACTGCATAATCGACCCTATAACCATTCAAACTTTTCAATCATTGTCAGCACTCGTTCTTTTCGATAAAGGAATGATTACTTTAAAACAAAAAAGTGCACAATTTCACATATACGATCGAAAATCCGTAAAGTATCCATGATTAAAAATGTATCCGCTTCGAATGTATTGTATCGTAACATATAGTTCTATACTATCCAACAACAATTAACTCAATGTTAATGTACCATTTGTCGATACGTAATGCATGCTATAAATAGAGACATCCGTATTGTTGAGAAAATGTAATTGTATTCCAGCAAATTCCGCGCAAATTCTGAATTCCAATAAACCACATTGACCGCATTATTCTGTCTACACCATTCGAGTACTCTCTGTTCATTATCTGTCACATTATCATTTCTCAAACCATGATTCTCGCGCTGATTTATACAATAAGTACAATGGTAGATCATTCCCCATTCAAACAAAATTTATGTATAACGTATTTAACATCTACACATATATATTTTATACAAATGCAAGGAAAAAATTCAAATAAAATGTCAAATTAAAACGTATTTAACTTAATATTAACATAATATTAACTATCTTGTTCGTATTATTATTAAAATTCTTCAGTGTTGAATTATGTTAGTGTAGTCAGTAATTTTTAATTATTTACGTAAGATCTGCCTAGAATCTAGACTATTCGCAGAGAAATTCGTTTTATTAACTGCAAGCTTCACCTTCATATAGCAGTCTTTTAACCAGCAATACATCTGCATGTATATTGTGAACGCCTCGCTCCATTCTGAAAACGTGATCCGAAAGCTATATCGGCACTACCATATCCCGGAATTTCCGTAAAAAAAGATCGTTTCGCGAAGCACGTGCTAGTCGTTTCAAACACAACTCTAAAGACATAGTTATCAACGTTGGCGCACGGAGGCCCAATGATAATTTTCCTGCCTACCTTTAAAAATTTTTAACAACTTCGTACAACTTTTTAATAACTCGTCTGTCCACTTGTCTCATCGCCAAACTCTGTTCTCTGTTAGTCAGCCTGATATAGCTAACACTTGCGCTTATTTATCTCTCAGCAGGAGGGTGGTGCGTTGTCGATGACGGAGATGAAGAAATCATTGAGCTTCGATCAAGTGTCCCATGGCGGGAACACCTAGCACAGGCTTCGTCCTCATCTTCGTCCTCAACAGCAGCAGCAACAGCAGCAGCAATCACAACAACAGCAACCGCCACCGTGCAAAGCCACCCCCACGCACACGCGTCACACGCACTGCCACTCACATTCACATCTTCACAGCCATCACTCGCACAAACACCAAGCACCTCCGCCGAGACAGAGACGGGGCTCTTCGGGCATCATCTTGGGTCAAGGTACAACCATCTATCTGCCACGAGATTGTCTCGTCCTATTATGTTCGCTAAATCAAGTGATGTATTGATCATTACCGTTATATATTGTTCGCATAACACGGAAAAGATATCACGCTTTTGCTGAAGTATCTAAAAATTTACCTAGATACAGATCTGAAAATAATTTTGTTGGATCATTAAAGTAATTATGTAAAACGCTCAAATAAGTTGTTAGACTACCAAACTGCAGTAATGAAAATTGAAATTTCTACATGTTTTAATGGTCCAACAAAATTATTATACTTTCAAATCTGTATCTAGATAAATGTTTAGATACTTCAACAAAATTCTTCTTTCTGTGTAAATTAATTTGCAATATCTTCTAATTACAAAGCAGCAAAATCAAAAGAATGTTAACAATTTGTCCAAAAATATTAAATATGGAAAAAAATAATGTCACTTTGCTACAAAATGAAATTATTATTGTAAAACTTTTATGTTTTTTTGCGTTATGTTCTAAATATCTTTCTTCATTTTTATTATTATTATTTATTAACAATAATAAATTTGTATATATATATATATAGAAGATAATTATAAATGTACTCTAAAAAATATAAAATAATTATATATATTAATATATTAATATATTAATCCACATATATTGATTCTAGAATGTGTTTTAAATTCTTTATTCAATGAATTATAAACTATTGTACTGCATTAGGAGGTGACCATCCTGAGAATATTCTCTGGAGATTCGACTGCGATCTAGCGGGTGAACCAGACGTAATAATTTCCCCGCCGCCCCCGCCGCCACCACCCTCGGCAACAGTCTCGAGGACCACGACCCTTTGACCAATACTCGAAGAAGTACCGACAGGTGTACCTGTCCAAAAGGAACTACCTACGCAGACCTCCGTGGTCGTCAACGTTACAGATCAGAAAGAGACATGCTTATAGCACATATAGTCGCCGGAGTGGGTTGATAAACCGCAACGAGGGCCATCCCGCTCCGACGACGACGGCAAATCATCGATCGAGAACACGCAAACGAGAACCTGAGACTGAGGTCAATTGAACGAGAATGTCATGATTAGAATTAATGTTTCCTGCAAGATGCGTTCTCCTATTGTTTCAATGAGACTATGATAAATAGACGTGTGATACAACTAGCTCGATATTTGAAGAGTAAAATCAAGATAATACGCTGGCACATACGATCCTCCCTTGTATGTCCGATACCGAAGATATCGAGACAAACGATGTTAATGCAAGGATGTGTATCTAATCGGGATAATGGATGGAAACTATCTAGTTGCTCACGTGTAACTGTTTGTCTAGGCAGCATCGAATGAGTGGATCCTGGGAACTATCAGATTTATCAGTCTATAAAGACAACGGAATGCTATTCACAAACAATGCGTGTTCCTCATGCGTCTAACCGACCATATATTTGATTAACAAATTGAAGCCAAAACTGAGATATCAAATTAAAAAGTGTCAGTGCGTGAATGTCACGGATCAATCGGAATAATGGGAACTGCATGGAAAATGAAATACCACGCGCAATACCAGTTGACCAGGAATTGCCGGTGTTTCGAAATTCCCCGAGGCAACGGTAAAATCGAGTGGAAAACCGGATATTTGTTCAAAGTATCCGACCGAATAGATCAGAAACCGTCCGCGACACCACGACGGAACATGAGCTGATATTATAGCCGAATTTCAAGTTAAACATATCGAAGCGGATTTAGAAAATCGATGAAGCTTGTTAAATCGACTGGTTTTCACATATAGAATTGTATTCCATTCATGTCGCAATTCGCGAATAGACTGAAATCTATTCGCAGGAATCAATAAATTATAAAACATCAAATTATCCATTGCAAAATATCTAAATAAATATCCACGATCTCATTCTCTTTCAATTCGGCAGTAATATGTAATTAATGTACGAAAATACAGAATACAGTCATAATATTCATTTGCGATTTTACACAACTCTATATGTGAATACGAGCGTCAATGGCAAAATCGCTGACATAGTTGCACGTTAATGCGATGCCAATGTCTATTGGAATGCAGTTTCCAGTGACAATAATTTCGGACCGCAATTTTGCAGCAACCATAATATTCACGAAACAAATATTATAGCTTTTACTCAAAAATGCACAGAAGGAACCAATAGACAAGTAAATGATCGTACGCTATAAACAGTTGAATAAAAAATTGCATATAACTAAATATGAATGGCTGTATCGTATATGATTTGGACCAAATTAGTAACCACTGCCGGATTTAGCCTAAACAAATTTCATGCGTCCAATAATTTCGAACAAAAACGTGCAGGTACAAAAATCAAATTACAAGAAATGAATTGCTTATTGTTACAAAACGAGAACTGCTTATTGTTACAAAAAATTTACAGAATTATCTAATAATTTAAATGTTATTTCTAAATTTATAATAAAATATAATTAATAAAAAATACAAGATTCGAAAGTAATAAAAAATATATTTTACGTATTGTTATTTATCTCAGAAATTATTTATTTAATTAGACGAATACGAACATTTAGGTTGGGATTCATGGCAAATATAATTCGTAAATAATTTTCGATGTTTGATTGAGAATTAATTATAGATAATTAATTATAGATTCATATTTATAAATCGTTATTCAATTATTCAATATTTCAAAAAGATTTCTGTTTTATGTGAATCTGTATTTGTATCTGTATAAAAAAATCTGCTACTATTTTTATGATTCATGATCTGTAAATAATTGTCTATTAATGATTATTTATCATATAATTATCGACTATGAATACCGATCTTTAATTTTATATTATAACAAAACCCAAATAACAAATATAATATATAAATCTTTAATAATAATTAATATACGTATGCATTTGACATATAATATATGAAATTTCTTTCATTACATGGAAAGTAGTGAATAAATATATTAATGTAAAATTAATCTTAAAAAAAATATTAGCAGTTCTATAAAATTTGAAAAATCAATCAGAAATTGAGCCATAAGATACTTCAAATGATGGATAAAAGAATACGATCATTGGCATCAAACTCTTCCTTACTGTATTATAAATAAGATAGTACACTAATTGTTGAAAAAAAGATTTCTAAATCTTTTATATATGTGTAATTTAATACATTAAATACATTTAATGTATGTATAAATCTGTATATGTATATATGCGTCGACATGTGTGTGTGTGTGTATATACGTACATATTACGCGCGTGCGATAAGCAGGAAATCCGTGAAGCGAGCAAATGCAACAAAAGACCTAGTCATATTTTGACACAATCGAATAGTTTATTATTATACTGGCGCGTGTACAGTGTTTTTCATGAAAAACAAAAAGTAAAGGAGGTAACCCAATTAACTGTTTGACAATTTTTAGCTATACATTGCGACGTTCCATATTGTGAACATATTATTACGTGAGTGTACCGCTGTTTGTTGAAGAGAACACGTCATTCAGCGAATTTATTGATACGTTACTAACTGTTGGAAAAGAAAGAGTGAAAACGATTCTGTGAATGTGTACGTTTAACATTACGAGGAAAATAAAAAAAGGAGAGATAAAAAACATAAAAATAAATAATCTGTACTGCCATTTACAATAAATAATTCGCGACACACAGTCTTAATTCCATACGTTTATACGGCTACAATACACATTGCACACAACATATAATACAATTAAAGAGCGAAAGTCAAAATCATCGAGACCGTTCATAACATATTTATCATGGAATTTATTTGCAAAAAAAGGCGACGACTGTATATGTATATATGTATGAATAATATATAAATTTTCAGTGGAGCAAATCTATATCAAAAAATGTGTGCAACAAGAAAATCACGACGCACTTCTTCCATAAGAGATATTTCTATATTCTTATCTTCGTGAGAAACTTCCAAAAACAGTTGACTATTGTTATACTATCTACGATTATTACGTTTTTTGACAAAATTAAGTTTTATTTTTTTATTGCATAAAAATGAAAAAAAAAACGAATGATCTAAAAATCTAAAGCTCAAGCTAGAAGCTGGCAATGATTTATCGGCGCGTAAATGATCAAAGTCTAGTTATATAAAAGGGATGTTTATAAATGTTTATCATCAGTGAGAACCCATTGGGTACTTTCTCTACATCGGAATATAAAAAATTTGAATACTGATTGTACAGTTTTTAATAATACAGGAAATAAATTTTGTCGACGATCGTAAAAATTTAAATCTGTATATAAAATTATGAACATAAAACATATTTCTTACCTCAATGCTATTATTATAATGATGTAAAATTTCCGTGGTTAACGCTGAAGACAAACTCTTTTTTAAATAAAAATAGTTTATTATTGAAACATAAAAAGAGCGTAAAATTGATAATGTCTTTACACTAAAAAAACAACAAAATTTGAACATTTAAAATCCTGTAATTTTTAATATTATTTTATGAAAGTACGAGTATATATTTGAGAAAAAAATGTTTTCACATGACAGCGTTAATAGATAACAAACTGAAAAACTACAAAGCTATGTTCAATTCATTTTTTCCTTTTCTCGGTGTATTTTTCAATGGACATGTTTTATTTTTACTTTTTTCGCAAACTCTTTTATTTACACAATCCAATTTATTCCGTTATCGCACAATGATATGACAGCTTTTGACTGTCTCTTTATATAGGTTTTTTATAAACAGTAAATGTAGCTACCAATCTTCCGGAAGAATATCCGCCGAACGTTTATGCAAGTATATGCCTAATTCTACAATTGTACCTACTTCTCCATCAAATGATTCTGTCAGCACAGCATTTCACGGACAAAACAAAAAGTCAATACAAACGTTTTGTCAATCACAAGTAACGCTTGAATAAAATATTTCAAAGAATATTCCTATTTTTCATCAATCATCCATCACTATCGTTACAAAGTTTATGCTAATTTGATTTGCAATTCTCGATAAATACCGTTTAGATGGCTCAATAGCGCATTCAATGGCTCTCAACGACTCACGGGACAGAGCGACTACATTCATGGATTTCGAGGAAATTGTTACATTGCAAATCCGTAATCGTATCTAATCCGATATCCGTAGAACAAAGCAGATAAAGCTAGCAATCGGTGAAATACGCACGACTGAGCGACTGTGCATCTCCCAAATTCTCTAATCAAGTCAAAGATTCAATTGATCCAACAAAACAACAATTCGAGCAGAAATCACGAATAGAATAAGCTCTAACATTTCGCTCAAAAAGATTCGTTCACAGTTAATATAAAATTTTTTTATTTTAATTTCAATTGTCTAAATTATTTCGTAACATTAAATATTAAATCCGTTTATAGCAAAGAATCTAACCATTACCGAATCTATCGAATGAAAAATTTTCATCACTATTTATCATGTACTATAATATTATTCTCATAAATAACAATTACTTATAATAATTAATGTATTCTACATATCTTGCGATTATTAGAAAATTTATGAAGCCACATTAATTTGTTATATTATATTTGCAATCATTTTACAAAATCGCAACATATATCATTAATATAACATAAAAAGAGGAAAATACTGTTATAAATAAATTTCAGAAATATTGTATCTTTAATTTTACATTTCCATCGCATGCATTTCGTACGTTAAATTGTTAGAAAAAGACTAAAACAAAATGACGCTATAGCTATATCGAAAATTGCATTCATTTAGTCAGTGTGCATCAAAGAGAGTACACTAAAATCCAGGTCATTCCCCGACATTTGAGACTAGTGAAAAAAATGTGAGGAAGATACATGGAACGCAATCATCCCTGGAGTGAAGCTTTGATAACTTTCCGGAGCAGCTAACCATTTACACGAAATTTTATAGTCGATTTCTCGAAATATTTATCACGGTAAATGTATTTCATGAAGACACAATTAATAAATAAAAATAAATTTTTTTAATGTTTAACATATTAATACTTCTATTGCTTGACCTTTCCCTAATTTTCCTAATAAAATTTAATTTTCTTTTAATTTTTATATTTGTACATTATGTAATATAATTACACTCGTATTATGTAATAATTACACTGATTGTCTAAATTACATCTCTAATTCTCAGTATGCATTAAAGTTACAAAATATTATATAAATTTATTGAACGACACGAGCGAGATTCATAAACAAGAGAAAAAAATTTTAATATTGCTTAACGAGACTCTAGAACAAATAATTCTTTTGCTTCGTTGTCTTTTTCCTTTTCTTTCTTTTTTATTTTTTGTCTCTTGAGACAACTAAAACCAATGGGAAGATCCATTAATGTCCAATGCTTAAAGTAGATGTCGTCCTTGCTTTTCTTTGTCTTGACACAATCACTCCTCTTTAGTCAGTTCGTTAATAAATCATACGTTACAAGTAAAACAAGATTTATAGCAATAACACAAATTGAAATAAAACGAGGTAAATTTATTGGTAAAGTGTAATTGAAAGTGTGAAATTATGATAACACTACTTAAAAATATTACAAAAAGTAAAAAATAAAATATCACAAAAAAAATAAAAGTTAGCAACAAGGTATTACAATTTCTTATCCAATATAAACTGTTCTTCACATATAATTTAACTATCACTTTATATCTACATAATAATATAACTTTATTTAGTAAAAACAAGTGTTTCGAAAGAAAAGCAAATATCACTATTGCATGTATATGTTATCATTATCTCTATCAAGCTAGCAGAATCAAATGAATAAAATCGAAAAAATCCGTTGAATTATTTTAGTGATAATTTTGTGCTAATTTGTGCTAAATATAATTTTACACCACATGCCATTTAGAAGAAACTCGTGATTTTGCTAACTTGATATGAAAGTTGTAAACCTAAATGAAACTTCGCTTCGTGGAATGGGAAAGTTGTAAACCTATGTGAAACCTCGCTTCACGTGGAAAGTTGTAACCCCATGTGGAAACCTCGCTTTGCATTAAAAAGTATATGCGTGGAGAT
>Ga0157363_1003739_pt1 | contig 13831 bp, 13 predicted proteins | sample AttsexASBM1_FD_111477 | JGI IMG/M metagenome (GOLD analysis project Ga0157363, IMG submission 111477) | Fungus gardens microbial communities from leaf cutter ant in Ribeirão Preto, State of São Paulo, Brazil - Atta sexdens ASBM1 | ecosystem: Host-associated > Fungi > Mycelium > Unclassified ...
CCCCTATCCTATACTTCACTTCCAATTTCTCCTTGATACAAACTAGGGGTTTCTTATTCCTCGAAACCTTTTCCTCCTTACCCATCCGTGGCCCTGAGGCCCCGGTCCATCCAATACGACCAACAAGATGGTTCGGTTTCCATATGCAGCAATCACAAGGTATGACGACATCCTGGTGGAATACAAGCAAGACATCTCTAGCCGGCACTTCTTATCGCTTTAAACTCCTCCACCCATTTTTTTTCAGCATCCGCACCCTTCGGCAACACAACAAATGTCAAGCACCCATCCTTGAGCTCCAAGCCATCCCTCGGCTCCCCTTTCTTTGCTTTGGCCGCATTACATACGCCCACAAGTGTCATGTTTTTTCCGACTTTGAGCAGCCGTTTTCGCCGCGTTATCGCGTACACAACGAGTTTTCCATTGACATACTCTTTGTTCTTATCCCACTCTGCTGGTGGACTGTTCGGCGGAAACATCACCTTTAGATGCGCCGAGAACGGCATGTTCTCAGAAAAATCTGTTATCACGTCCGATGTCGCATATTGTGGGTAAAGAAAGAAGACTGGGATAATTAGCGTGGATTTGGAGGGGTCTTCTGTATCCCAATGGGGTGAATATCGATTTGAGGAATCATTCGGGTTCGGAACATCTATAATGTTGCGTGCCTAGCAGATTGACGTTATCAGTTGACCCGTGCTGTTGGATGGCTTCATGGTATAAACCTGGTAAGCTGCTGCAAGAATCGCTTTCTCTTCTTGCTCCTTCCTTATCCGTCCTTCTCGTTCTCTCTCCCGTGCTTCCTGCTCCTTCTTGGCTTTAAGAGTTCTTTCATGCACGCTTTTGATTCCTGTATTACTGGGGTCAAAAGCCAGGCACCGCCTGCAGCAGTCAATAGCTTCGTCCACGCGATCCAATGCTAACAGCGCCAGCACCGAGCGATAATAAGCCTTTGAGCACTTGGTATTGATAGAAATAGCCTTCGAACAATCTCTGAGCACCGATCCGTAATTTTCTGGTATGATGCATCGTGTGAGGATTGTTCCATTCAGGACGAAGAACAGCACGCACTAAGCTCCAGATTGCAAGCCGCGGTATTACATAGAAGTGCTTCCAATAGACTCTTATCCTCCGGCTTGGCGTCAATGCCTTGTTTATAGAAACCTATTGCCTCTCTATAGCGCTTTCCTTTGAAGTACTCGTTCGCTTGTTCCTTAAAATTGAGCGCAATTTCTGCTTCCGATAAGTAATGAACCATGATTGAATATCGACCCACCATCTGATGTTCCCTCATAGGCTAGATCTTGAAGAGCTGATAATGCTACGTTTTCTGTTTTATCACTTGGGAGAGTTTTCATGAATAGGGGTACTTCATCAAAACCGATAAGGGCATTGTCGTCATTTCTTTTTTCTGGCCTTGGGGTCTTATTCCAAGACATTTTGCCATCAATTGATGGCTTACACAAAATTCTTGATGACGTTTACTTTAGAGAGAGGTTTTTTGTGGGTGATGCGTGATCCGAAATGGGAGCAGCACACGGACCAGGCCAAGTCGCTTACATAACTGTCTGTCACAACTCCCGTTCCCTGCATCGATCAGATTGCTGTTCGATGAACCAGCTTCGAGGACTCACGCGAGCTCTTAACCAAAGTGGAAAGTTTAAATTCAAAGTACACATCCCTCCGATATTAACTGGTCAACGGTTGATCCATTATCACAATCAAAACAGCCACCAGAACAAGTTGTCGATTATTTAGTCATAGGCGGGGGTAGGTTTTTTGATCCTAATCCAGTTCTACCATGTTGTCAAATCGACTACTATAAAAATGATGAATGATAATGACGCGACAAGTCAGGTGTGGTTGGTCTGGCAATAGCTCAGAAACTTTCCCAACGGTTTCCTTCAAAGTCAACGTATTTACTCGAACGACACGGCCAAGCCGGTGAGGAGACGAGGTAAGTCGGTTTGAACCGGCAATTCATTCAAACTTGACCATGCGTGGGTCTGGTCTGATGACCTTCGTTTCCCTTGTTTACTCAAAGTTCACGCAATTCCGAGGTCATACATTCTGGTTAGTCATTCTTCTTTCCTATACTAGCGATTACTGATTCTTTCCATATTGTGCATCAAGGTCTCTATTATCCTCCTGAATCTTTCAAGACGAAATTATGTCTACGTGGCCGTGATTTGATGTATGAGCGGTGCAAGGCATACAATATCCCCTACAATCAAGTCGGAAAGCTCGTCGTAGCCAAGGAGTCCCAACGGGACTACATTTACAACCTTCATGCCAAGTCTCTCAAGCTAGCGTTCAGAGAAGATGGAAATCTCGTTCTGCCTACAGAGCTCCTCATCGATGACGCAGTGCGCCAGATGGAGCCCGATCTATCTCAACACATCGTTGCTGCGCTGTGGTGTCCGATGACAGGAATCATTGACTCTCATTCCTTTATAGAAAGTCTGGAAAAGGATATCATTGATTCTGAAAATGGTGAACTGGTTTATTCAACGCGCGTTGTTCGCGTGGACCCATCTACACGATCCCTTGTTGCTACTACACCTGATTTGGTTAGTCCAGAGGATGGGTGGGTGGTACAGGCTGTGACTGGGGACGAAGGGGAAGGGGATGCACTGCTTGCAAGGACGGTGATCAATTCCTCGGGACTCTCCAGTACCCTCATCCTCAACGCTTTGTTGCCTCCTGACTCCCGTATACCCATGTATTATGCCCGAGGTTCATACGCATCTTATCATGGCCCCGGTGTTGGTAGCGTTTCGCACCTCATATACCCATGTCCCGACACAGGGCCAAATACACATGGGTTCCAATCACTAGGTACTCACCTTACCCTGGATCTTCAGGGCAAGGTTCGCTTTGGACCAGATATTGAGTGGATAGAACCACCATCGACCTTACCTGATCCCATTCACGACCACCCTGAGGATGAGGCAGATTTCTGGATGAAACACCTCACACCTGACGAGTCCCGATTACCTGAAATGTATCAAGCTGTAATTGATTATTTACCGAGCATCGACTTTGTGGGTCTACAGCCTGACTACTGTGGAATCAGACCCAAGCTAGTCCCGCCTTGGGGTGGATTCCAAGACTTTCTGTTTAGATCAGACTTTCCAATCGGTGGGAGAACAAGTCGAAATCCCATGCTCAGCTTGCTGAACATAGAGAGCCCTGGATTGACGTCTAGTCTTGCCATTGCTGAATATGTAGTCGAGAACATCCTACATAGAAACTTCGGTCATGAATGAAGGTAGTGGAATATCAGATACATTTGGCCAGATCGTCTACCGTCTAAGCACGAGCCTTGACTTTGGGCTCCCAGCTGTTGATTTTGGGAGCCACGGTATTGTACGGTTTGTAAGCGCCACGAGTACCAGTCAGATTTTCAACGTAAGGCTACATGAGTGAGATGTTAATGTTCATACAGAAATTCACCCGCACACTGGCCAAGGACGTACTGCTTTCCAAGATGGTGTAACTTTGGCAAACACAGGATCCTCGGGAGGACCATCTTTTCGAATGTGATGTAGCCAGGAATGCCATTCTGGAGGTATTTGAGATGCATTGTAGTCATGCTAAACGAAAATGCTATCAGAGGAGACTGCTTTGAGGTAACTCGGTCATCTTCGTACTTGTGCAAAGTCCACCCATCGTTGACGACCTGTATCAAGAGATAAATAAATAATGAGACATGTCTAGAGAATTTTAATGAGCAGACCTGGAACCTCTTCTTCTGCGTTCATGTTCTCGAAATAACGATTCCCAAACCTGCCCATTAATGCGTCGTTAACTCGGTGTATACTCTCTCTTTGTACCCAACGTACTGGTCTCTGCCAACATAACGACCTGACTTGGCATCACCAATATACTGCATCTGCCTCCACCACTCACGCAGACCAACACGTCGAATGCTACGGATCGTCCGTGCCAGAGAAACCATATAGACGGAGGAGAAAGGATATTGTTTGACTGAATTTGTTCGGGACTGTCAGTTGCCTATTTAAGAAACGCTCGGTGTGTAATTTAGTTCACAGAAACTAGCAATTGGAGATATTGTGTACAACAAGACCCATCCTGCGGGATGAAAATAAAACCGAGCGATTATATCGTAATGAAAACGAAGAGACAGTAATGGTTACACAATCCACGATAGAACGAGGTCCGATCAAGAGAGTGGAGAGAGGAGAAAAATTGGCAAGAAAAAAAGGGGGTGGATACGGAGAAGAAATGCAGGGACCGAGCTAGTCAGCATAAAGTACGTGCTTTCCCGTCCCTTCCATCCACAGTCTAAGGTCCTCATCACTCCCAAGCCCAACAAAAGTATTAGTGATGCTATCACGGTATCTGAGAACAGTAACATCACTCCCAAGACGAGCTTGAACCTTCTCCATCAGCTCCGAATGTGTCACTTTGGGATGGACGCGAATTGCAACAAGGTCATCCGCTACACGGTCAAAGATCTTAATTTTCACAAACGCAGTTTGAGGATTGGCAGCAGATATTCGTGGGCTGTTGAGGTTGGAGGCAGCGCTAGAGTGAGATCGATCGCGAAGCGATGCACCTGGTAATGAGTGGAATGAGGCAGATGGTGTTGAAGCAGTGTGGTGGTGGCCATTGTCATACCGGAGCTGGGGCTGCAGGTGGCTGCCGTTTCGATTTGGCTGGGGTGAATCATTGCGGTCTGGATACGGGGAATGTGGCCGCGAGTGGAATGAAATTGACGATCTCGTCCGCTCGTGGGTTTGATCGTACTTCCTGGTCCCACCACTGGGAGGCCGCCGAGTATTTTGGCTATGGGGTCGCAAGCCGCCTTCAAGCGGTGGTACAGGAGATTGACTATAACGCTCTTCATCCTGGTCTGACTCTTCTCTTCCTTCATCCTCTACACGAAGCTCCCCCAGTTTATCTCTGATACCCTGACCATAACCTTCATCCACGACTGTGCTGTCATCCTGCATTGTTCCAGCTTCAGTATCAAATAATGAAATCAGCTCCTGAGAGTGCGGTTCGACCTCGTTTTCAAAGTCACCGGGTTTAAGGGACAAAAACTCCCGAACGATTTGATGTTCCAGGATGTACCGAGCCCCAGACCTTGTGAGACCGCAAAGATCATGAATATATGTATCTAACTCTCCTCTTCTGACTGCAGTCAACGCATCATCTACGTCTTCCGCTGGACCCGGCATAAACGGAAGTACTCGCGGGTGAGGTGGATGACGCCCACCTTCACGAGGGAAAGCATCAAGGAGTGAGACCTGAAAATCATAGAAGTCGTTATAAACTCGGAACAAGATAAGTTGCTTGGCTGGTGGAAGCTCAGAGTCTCCAGATTTCTGGTAGGGTTGATAGAGAGCATCTATCCGGAACCAATACTCTTCCATCTCATAATGGAAAGAGACTACATCGGCATCCAAAAGCAATCCATCCGGTAGAAGCTGTGGTGTGGGAGGACGAGTAAGATCAGGGGTGGCGAAGGACTGGTGACTTGGGATGTCTGGCCTAGATGATGCAAGAAAAGGGCTATCCGTGACTGGACCTTTGTTGGTGGGTTCGAGGACACCAAGCGTGATACTGTTTTGTTTATAGCTGAGCATGGCCTTTTTCCAGTCGTCTACTTTGGGTAGCTCTCCCCTGTCCATTATTCCTTCAATGTCTGCTATTGGTTTACCAGTTGAAGGATCGTGTATCTCTACAAAAGAAGCGGGGATAAGACCGGGACGACCCAGACGGCCGATAGGCTTGGCAACAAACCACTCTCGATTTGATTGAGCAACCACAGTAATTGCATCACCACGTTTTGCATCCAGCTCGTCTGGGCGTTCTGCTTCAAAATCATGTTGAACGATTGCATAGAATACCTGCGATCTTTGAGAGACAGGGGGCGGTGCAGGTTGAAGGGAGAGGGCGGCACCCTGAACCCCCAGCTGAGATGCGTGACTGCTGAGACGCAAGTCAATCTCGAGGATAGCAAGAAATTAGTGGCTCTCGTACGGTGTATTCTTGCTGAATTCTTCGAACATGTGCCGCGGCACAAGTCCCCGTGCACCGGTCACTGGGTTGTGAGCTTCGAACCATTGATTACGGTCTTCACCTGAGTTGACAACATAGAAAAAGTCGCCTTTCTGGAATGAGAGTTCCTGAGGAGCCTGGGAACGATGGGAGTTGAGTGCGCGAATGACTTTCTGAGGAGGTAGTATTGCAGAAGGTGGCTTGGAAAGGGCGGGAAGAGGTAACGGAATGGAAATTGAAGGTCGGGAGCCGTCCTTGTTCCCATTGAGGGATTTCCGAAGAGATTTCATTAGATATCTCGCCTGGTCGTGGATGTTTTTGCAAAGAATAATAGTAGAGTAATAGTAAAATACCAGTCACGTGCGTTACATCTTTGGCGTGAGGGTCCCTGATCGCCATTCACCCTGGTGACCCAGAAATATTCAGGAACACGCTTGCAAGAACTCTGTGCAGGCAACAAGGAAGCTCTGATTAATGGCATGATGGTGGTAATCAACGGGCCAGCAGACTGATAGGGACGCACAGCGACAGCTACTTTTCTTTTCCCACATCTCCTGCAATACAGGTGTTGAATTGTTGTGGGCTTTCTTCTTGAAATGTTAGAACTCTTGCTGTCTCTGGATTACGATCGCAGTATAGTATTTCCGACGTTTTCCGACGTTGAAGTAACTTGATTACATAACACACGGCCTTGTTAAACAAAGATACATTCATCACGTTTCACTGCTTGCCTTCAATCTCTCTGCCTGTTGGGTAACCATCATCTGAGTGCTTCACTATGGCTGCGAGAAAGCTACAAAGTAAGATTTATGAACACTGATTCAGATTCCCCGTTAATCAATGCAATGTAGCTGAAATTGAGAGAACACTGAAGAAGGTTTCGGAGGGCGTTGAGCTTTTCGAGAACATATACGAGAAGATGCAGGCGTCAACGAACCAGACACAAAAGGAGAAGCTAGAGTTAGATCTCAAAACGCAAATCAAGAAACTTCAGCGATTGCGGGATCAAATCAAGACCTGGGTCGCGAGTAATGACATAAAGGACAAATCACAGCTGATGGAAAACCGGCGACTGATCGAGACGGTGAGTGATTCGTGAGTTCTGCTTTATTCAATTTTTGGCATTATATGTGCAGTTATCTTGTCTTGTGTCTGTCCTTCCACTTTTTGTTAACCCCTGTCATATTCCTCTTCTAGCAAATGGAGAAGTTCAAAGCATGCGAGAAGGAGATGAAGACCAAGGCTTTCTCAAAGGAGGGCTTGATACAAGCCACCAAACTGGATCCCAAAGAACAAGAAAAGGAAGAAGCAACGCAGTGGTTGCAAACGCAGGTCGAGGAACTTCAAATGCAAGTGGAATCCACAGAAGCAGAAGTGGAGTCTCTGCAAGGAGCTGGGAAGAGACGCAAGCAGGGGGGTAACACGGGGCGGCTCGAAGAACTGGAACACATTAACGACCGCCGAAAATGGCACATTAGCCGGTTGGAGATTGTACTCCGCCTTTTAAACAATGGGTCTCTCTCGCCGGAGAAAGTCTTGGATCTCAAAGAAGACGTACAATACTTTGTGGAAAGCAATACTGTATGTATCCTCACCGTATCTTACTGTGTATCTTTGCTCAATAGCACTGTCTTCTCAGGAAGAGGACTTTGAAGAAGACGAAGGAATATACGACGAACTCAATCTTGAAGAGGAGGAAGAGAAATTCGGACTTATCGCAGATGATGATGACAGTAGTAGTTCAGACGAGGCAGATGAAGGTGAGTCCACTGTTTGCATGTCTTAGAAACAGCCTAATATCTGTCAAGAGAAACTCATACGGTCCTCAAGTAAGAAACCAGATGAGGAGAGCTTATCGGGTGTCAAGCGTGACGATAGTCCAATTCTCAAGAAGCCAAATGCTACGCTACAGCTTCGGAGTAAGCAGTTCAAACACCATCTGAGCTTCAAGCTCAATCGATTTTGCCCCAGAAAATACTGTGGATAGCAAGCCGAAACTTGCCAGTAATCCTCAAGCCGAACAACTGATAGCCAAACAATCCTCAAACCTCAATTTCTCGCAATCAATGTCGAACGTAGTCAAAGCTCCAGTTCCTCGACCCCCTCAACTACCGCCAATACGGTATGCGACTGTAGCTCAGGCTACGCCGAGTTCGCAACTCCCTGCGCCGAATGCTCCATCATCAATTGCTCATCTTCCGACGACTGCTTCATCGCAGGCACACTCCCCACCTTCAAATATGGCTCCTTCGACACCTGTGCCTCCGGTATCAGCCGCTCAAGATCAGTCTTCTGTTAATGCTTCTTCACCAAGCTTGACGCATCCATCAGTGACAAGCCCCATTCTGTCTTCCGCTGCATCAGTATCACAGCATCCCGAGGGGTCAATGTACTCTGCAGAAGATTCCCCAGTTCTGTCGGAGGATGCTCTTGCAAAACTTCCATCGCCTCAGAAGGTGATCCCGTCGCAAACAGGTGGGGTTGACATACTCGACTTGATTGACCCTGATTCGATATTTTACTAGATCAATCCCTTTCATCTACCTCTCCAGATGCTTCGCAGGTGCCCCCACAACTCGTCAATGGCAGTTCACAGCCACCTGTATCTCAATCCATGCCTTCGCCTCTGCCTCAGCAAGTCCAACAGGTTCCCTCCAGTGCAAGAACCATGTCACCCCCACCGAACACAACACCAAGTCAACCATTATTTCCCCCCGGCGTCAAGATCACTCAGAATGACCAACAGCAGCAGCAGCCTGCAATCGGAAACCAACGACCCCCGTCATCCACTCAGCAGCAGCAACAGTACCAGTCTCGCCCTGTCAGCTCTTCGGCGTTTCCAAGTTCCTTGCAAGACTTGGTAGTGTCGTTTGAGAACGTCAAACAGAAAGGTTCATTTTTTCCATATTCGAGTACATATTCTTAACTTAACGTTCATAAGCCGTCGTCCGGATGAATAATCTGGACCAAGTCCATAAAATGCTTGAAGGCGGCTATACCAGCATGCCCCAGCCTCAGGATACTGAGAAGTGAGTATATTGGTTTTTGCTCTTGAGTCTATTCAAAGCAGTTCTCATTAGGCCCAAGTATTATGTACCACGTAACCCATTCCAGACGGCTCCTTATTACCCGCAGATTCCTCATCCTCTCCTGAATACGGCAGCTATATTCTCTCAGTTGGACGTAGAGACCTTGTTTTATGTCTTCTACTATCTTCCAGGAACATATCAACAGTAAGCTATATTCTAAAGCTATACTCTGTGCTTCAGTGTAATCTTACATGCCTGCAGATATCTGGCTGCAAAAGAACTGAAACGTCAATCTTGGCGATTCCATGTGAAATACCTTACATGGTTCCAACGGCATTCTGAGCCTCAAGCGATCACCGACGAATATGAGCAAGGCGTTTATGTTTACTTTGACTGGGAAGGATCATGGTGCCAGCGGAAAAAGAGCGATTTCCGATTTGAGTACCGTTATCTGGAAGATTAAATCGCTCTTCATTAGCAATCATTGCCCCATCATCTCATCATTCTCGAGTGCATATTGTAGCCTATTAATTCCATACTTTCTTCAATCTAATAATCAGGAAGAGCAAAAACGACATGAATAAATCACTCCAGTGTGACATCACCTCCAATGCTCTGGAAGGCTTTTTGTAGTTTCTCAGCTTCTTCTTTTGACAGATTCTCCTTTAGCATTTTGGGTACAGCTTCAACGAATTTCTTGGCCTAAAATTAACGTTTAAGATTGACTGGGCTATGTCCGGCGACGCCTGGACGTACCTCAATGAGAGTCAGGTTAGGTACCAAAGATTTCACCTCCTTAATGATCTTGGGCTTAGCACCAGTGTCAAAAGACTTCAATATGACGTTAAACACTGTCTTCTCCTGGGGCTTCTCCTGAACTTGTATGTCAAAATCCGACGTTACCAAAAGAACTAAAGACCCACGGCGGTTTCCTCGGGTGCAGCAGAGGCAGAGTCAACAGGGGAAGCTGGCGCAGCAGGTAGAGCAATCTCTTGGATATTGAGACGTGACTGGAAGTAGAGTGAGCGAGCTAAGAAAACTATACGTGAAACTGCAACTTCACACCTTAAGTAATGTCACCAGATCCGCTGCCTGCAACAAAGTCAATTTCGAGATGTCGTCGACGATTCTATTGATGAGAGGATCATTGGAAATGGCAGAAGAAGTGGAAGTTCTCGAGGATTCGACAGCAGCAGTGGCAAGGTATCTTGAGTGGGTGAGTAGCCGCGACCAGCTGTCAGAAGGAGAGTTCACAGTAAGCAACCTGTCCCAGAGCAAACGATGCGACTGACTGAGGAGACGACCGAGAGAATAAACGTAGAACATTAGAGCAGCGGCTCTGAACGACTCATGAACCACACAAGTGACAAATTAAACAAACAGACTTACAGCCATGTTCATCCCAAAATCTACAGCGCGTTGGAATAAGACGTTATTTGTTCAAGTTAGGCAATTGCCTCTATTTTTCAATTAGTACCCAAAATCAGAACCTAATCTGATTAGAAGGAAGGTATAAGCAACAATTAAGAAACTACCTCCAGCAACACCTCAGGTTGCCCATAGTGTTCCTCCTCGAGAAAAAAAATAAGCCTTATGAAAATCCTATTGGCTCTGAACTCCCCAGAACACCTTTTCCTAGAATTCCTATGCTTATTCTGCAATCTTCTCCTCTCCTAAGACATTCATCTCACAATCCAGCACCTAGAAGAGCCTGCTGGCTTCCAGAAACCTACTGCTTAATGAGGACAAAAGAGCAAATAATGTAGATAATAAATTTGAGTTTGCTAGAAGCATCTCTGGCCCAGACTCTCAAAATTACAAGGTAGCTATGAGTTCTCTGGATGCTGATAAGTGGAGAGAGGCCTGCAATACTGGAATTTTGACTCTAACTGCTAATGAAACATGAAAACTGATAGAACTCTCACCAAGAGTTCAAATAGTAAACTTAGATTGGGTTTTCAAACTCAAACTCAATCCAGACAACACTATGATTAGTTTAGAATTGTTGCAAAAGACTATTCATAATGGCCTGGTTATGACTATACTAAAGTTGTTAGAATCATGAATAGTAGACTTTGTTTTTCTCTCTCATGTTTTATTCTCTTTTCCTTTTATTTTCTATTTGAGACTTAGAGTTAGGGTTAGCACAACATTTCATGTCACTGTCACAAATCTGTCACATGATCATATGTCATAATGGAACATAATAGAAGGTTTGGGAAGGAATAATATTATTACAATGTGTTTGACATGTGTTGACTTTATGAATAATACATGGCCTTTAGGATAGGTTAATAGTACTATAGCATAGACCAGTAGTCTAGTGTATATAAGGTAGACAGTTCTGTACTGAGTTCTCTATTAAGTTCTCTTGTATTATCCTAATACAAGATTCTTCTTATTGACCAACTCTCTAAGTGTTGTAGCAACTACTAGTCGTAATGACCCTGTAGTATGCTTACTTCAGCAAAGCTCTTAACTGGCTATCTAGTAGTAGGGATTACAAGAGAACTCAACAAGAATCCCTCGCTGCATTGCTACCCTATTTATATAAGTTACAAGTAGTTTATGCTACAACAATATGTCTACTGCGCCTCCTGCCCTAAAGGCCATATGTCTACCTCATGTCTACTAAGCAGTGACTGTGTAAGACTGTGCATCCTGCCCTAATGTCCATGTGTACTACATGTGGTAGCAATGTGGTGAACATGCTCCCTGACATCATCATCTAGGCTCTTCTAATCTTGTAGACCCTTCTAGACCTATAGACCCTTTCAGACCACTTTAGGCTTATGACATCATCTCACATGACTTCTAGGTCATGTGCCCTTTTCCTATTGTAGACTAATAATAATACTACTATCCTATTTCTGTCCTAACCCTAACCCTACCAAAGTCTGTTCACACTCTCGTCTTATAATACTAAGGTCTTTGAGTTGTAACAAAAATCTTTGCTTCTATCTTTTGTCTTACATCTTTATATTTATACTAGTAACTAATATCGCATCTGTATCTACTTATAAAGCACTAGACAAAGCAATTTATATGAGACAGTTTAAAGAATATTATTGGAAAGAGCCAAATATTGTTTGTAAACTGCATAAGTTACTTTATAATATTATAGTTAGCTAAGTAATGAAACAAGCTATATTTAATATTTGATATTCCAATATGTTTAGAGTGACAACTAACAAACAGTAAGTATCTCAGAACTCACCAAGTAAAGAGTGTACTTAGCTAAAATAAGAAGAGTATAAGAGAAACCTCTACTTTATCTAAATTCAAGTCTATTTAACCTTATAAACCCCTTGTCTCTCAAGTCTTACACTAATATCTTGCTGTAATACTTTTAGACTCTCTCAACCTCCATAGCACCTCTGTAAATACTTACTCACTTACTCCCAGCTACTGATCTATCTTTTTTAGCTATCAACTAATAATCCTCTATTATCTAGCAATATTCTACTAAAATTTTTGATTATACAGCTTTATATTCTGTAGTTAGGTTATCAAATGTTCTGTCTGATATCCTACTTGATTAGAATAGACTTTTAGTAACTATTATTTCTAAGAAACATTATCTTGTTCTCTTAGGATTTCCCTAGAGATAAGTTATATGTAGCACTATTGGATAATATCACTTATGATCTTCTTAGAGTCATAAACTTTGCTAAAACATTATAGACTTTGCCTAGTTGTTCTAACAGTAGAACAAAATTCTCTCTCCTGGAACCTCAACATATCAATTATTCTAGTAGTCTAAAACTATCTACTCTTATATTTTGACCTTCTTTACCTTTTCTCATCTCCTAAATAATGTCTATCTCTAACAACTACTTCATGACTCCTATTAACACTGATAAAGTCTTAGAGCTTCTTTAGTACCACTTCATCTATTCAATATTTTCTTAACTTCATATTCTTTTTCTTTATCTATTTCTACTGAAAGAGATAAAATCTTTTTTGTTTTTATATTTGTTTTCAATTTTCTAATATAATTTTCTTAATTTTATAAAGTCCTATAAACTTCTTCATTAACTCTTTATTTTTTATTTATTATACCAAGTTCTTTGTACTTAATAATATCTTATTTTCTGCTTTATACTCCACTACCTCTCTTTTATTTCTATCTATATATTTTTTCATTTTCTCTTATAACTTTTTTAATTTCTTATTTCAAAGCTTTTTCTCAGCTCTCATTCATAGTTAACCTTAAATAGTAATGACTTTATCATTGTATATATCTTATTGTTAAAAATGAACTCTATAGTTGCTAATCATTTTAACTAATTTTTTAAATTTATCTTTTCTATCTATTTGCCTGTTTGTAGATAGAATAGCTTCATTTCTATCTCTAACATCTCATTCAACTTCTTTATCAACTCTGTTGCAAAATGTAGATCTTTATTCAAAATCATACTCTCAGGTAACCTATATAACTTTTACATATTATTTCTAAATAATTTCACTAATCTTTCTACTATTATTTTTTCTATCATCATTATAAAATGCAATATTTTTAAAAACCTATTATATACTATCAAAATTGAATCATGACCTTTTAATTTTCCTGCTGGTATTTCTACTCTATTCTTTATTCTCTAACACTAATCATATATTACTTTATCTTTTTTGTAACTCTTGGCCACTAATAATTTCTAGTTATCAATTCCACCATCTTCCACTATTTTATGTTTTGCTATTGGTATATTATGATATAACTGAATAATTTCTAATTTCGAACTTTTATCTTTTAGAATATATACTTTCTC
>Ga0157363_1003740_pt1 | contig 13829 bp, 3 predicted proteins | sample AttsexASBM1_FD_111477 | JGI IMG/M metagenome (GOLD analysis project Ga0157363, IMG submission 111477) | Fungus gardens microbial communities from leaf cutter ant in Ribeirão Preto, State of São Paulo, Brazil - Atta sexdens ASBM1 | ecosystem: Host-associated > Fungi > Mycelium > Unclassified ...
GCATACACACGCACGCACACACACACGCACGCACACGCACGCACGCACACGCACGCACGCACACGCACGCACGCACACGCACACGCACGCGCACGCACACGCACACGCACACACGCACACGCACACACGCACACACACACACGCGCGCGCGCGTTCAAACCCTCCAAAATTTTTTATTAATTATTACATTTTGAGAGGGTCTCGTTAGTGTACATCCTGATAGCACACATCTACTCATATCGGTCGGTGCCTAATAACTTTTTACTGCTTTACTAATAAAAATATTTTATTTTGAATTGACCAATTAGCGATGTATTCTATCGAAATTTTTCTTTTATTTTTAATTGTAAAAAACATACAATTTTACTTTCGATTTTGTGAGTTTTTTGCTGTTGCATACAGTATTTTTTTTTTCGTTATAAGATTATATAAGTAATTTTTAATACTTCTGTTAATTTAAGCATACAATAACAAAATATTAAAGAATTAAATATTTTGTTTGTAATAACTGTATTGTTTTTCTTTAAAAAGAAATTTTCAAAAAATAAGTAAAAGTTATATGACATACAAAACGTAACATTTTCCTCTTTAAAATGAGGTACATAGATTAAAAATATCCAAATGAATTCGTTAATGTTAAAAATTGTTGTAATTTACAACAACAAAATTGGTCTCGTGACATTTTTTTCAGTACAATAGCAAAATTCTTTTTAGTACAATAGTAAAATTCTTTTTTTTTGGGTTGTCATTCCGATTGATGCACAGTACATCTCTGGGTGGATAGAAACCTTTCGCCCCCAAAAAAATTCCACGCCCATAATATACAGTACGAACACTGAACGTTGCGCGTCGGTTTGTTTTACCACATCTCAAAGAAAACTGGCCAAGTAATCCTCGAAAAGAGAAGACTTCTCAAAATCAAAAAAGAAGAAATTAATTTTCGAATAAGAAATTTGCGATAAAGCGTTTAATTCTAAGAACTTGATGTTGTTTGTTCGTGTCTGGATATCACTATTTCGTTCAGGTTTTAAAATTTTCATATCAAGCAAATGTTATCACGACTTGACAGTTAAGATGTCATGTTACACTAAAAAATGTAAAAAATATATTAATTTCGAAATTTTTGATCGTTCTGGGCATATACGCCACTTTCTAGACACGTTTTAATGCGTATACATTAATCCTTGAAAAAGATTTTCGAATTGGTGAAAGAGAAAAAAATATTTCTTATACAAAAATTATACGTGCTTACGTGATAAAACAGATGTCTTTAGAATCCTCTTTATGTTGCATGCTACCATTTTTTACAAAACATATTACAAGTGATATATCAATCTCTCTTTGTTTCTTTTTGCTATCATTTTCCAATATGGAAGGCGACTTACCAACGCTATATATTCGCAGAACGGATCAAAATCTGATGTGCTTACAAGCACACCTCTTCTTTATTACATCTATCTAAATTAATCGTCTTTTAGCCATCGTCTATTTATCATTCCGCTCATCTTTCCTCTCAATAGTTTACAAAACAGATAGAATCTTTATTACATTTAGCGCGTTATTTTCTGATTATACTTATATATGTCAAATATCCACTGAATGTCTCCGCCGGCCGAATGGAAAGTATATCAAAATTAGTTCCAGCTCATGTTAAAGGACAAATATTGACTATCAATGCTCGCGAGTATTGTAAGCGCTCAATGGACAGTCAATAGAAAAAAATTCATTTTTTGATATTTACATTGACGTAATGTAAAAACTATGATATTATGGAGCCATGTGTAAACATCATGGCTCTTTTTAATATACCTCTGCTATTCGGGTGACAAATTCTAGATTTTTTTATTCAGTAGTTTATTTATTCAGTATTATTATATATTCAGTATTATTATATATTCAGAATTATTTATTCAGTAGTTTGCCGTTATACCATGATAATATGTTGGCATATTATGTACATAATAGTCTGCATTTATTATCCTAAGTAGCGCTTGCAAAGCTAAAAAGCGATTATATGAGCTTCTTTAGCGCTTGTTACCGTTTTGTAAGCGTTGCGTATTATTTGCCTTTCCAGACAGTACATGATATTATGCTAATATTCTATTTTTTTACTGAATGTACTGTGATCATACCGAAAAAACTAGCAACGTGACGTCTCAGTAAAATCATTTTTTGTATATTATCAAGATATATTAAATATAATAATTAATAATCTTCAATTTTGATAACAATAAATATACTGTTATTATATCGAACATACCCAAAAAATAATAAATATTCTAAAATAATAAATATTCTTGCGTTATCTCTCATGTATATTTGTAATATATTTTCAGAATTAATGTCGAATGCAAACTTAAGTAAAAAATGTTTTATGCATGAATATGTATTAAAATGTATGAACATACATAAACACGCATAAATATTCATAAACATGTATAATTATATATAAAATACGTCCATACGTGCTTATACATCTTTCTTTCTTTTATAAAATTACTTTTTAGTGTAATAGAAATAATAATAGTAATGTGAAAGCATAAAAAATAATTAAAGGGATAATTTTCACATTGTTTGTTTTAGAAAAAAAACAAGTTTGGAAAAATGTAAAAAAAATTGTTCATAAACATAATTATGCATAATTTTATATATAATTATACGTAAGTAATTTTGTTACATTTTTTCAAACTTGATTTTTTCTAAAACAAATAATGGGAAAATTATCTTTTTCATTATTTTTAATATTTTCACATACTCTTATTATCTATTACACTAAAAAAAGTAATTTTACAAAAGAAAAAAAGATGTATAAACATGTATGGGCATTATATATTTCATATATAATTATACATGTTTATGAATATTTATGCAGATTTATGTGTGTTTATACATATTTATACATATTCATGCATGACAAATTTTTTACCGGGGAACCAACGCTATCTGCATCATTGATAATTTAACTTCTATTCTGTTACTTACGACGGTTCTCCTGTCGGATCGAAATCTGTGCCGAAACTTGAAATTCTTATTTCCGCGAAATACTATCTCTAAAAAAAATTATCGCATTATATTTAGGCCGACATTCATAGTTCTTTACTTACAATTTTACAATTGTATTAAATAATGCTTTAAAATGTTATCACAATGCTGTGATTGAATGTAGTGAAGAACCACTTAACCTCGCGGACGCATCTCTGCTGTTCTTATTTGAATATTTATGCCGGAAAGTAGTGCCGACTTATGATTCCTGCATACTAGGCATGGAAATGCCTGCGGCAAAATGTACTGCCTTAGAGCTTACTTCTAACATGTTCACTAATCCAACCTAATTTTAAATCTAATATACAAAAGTATTGACACAGAGGATGCTACTATAAAATAAAAGTATTTTCAAAGATTTAATTCTCCGAAAATACTATTTCATAATAATAATCACGTGCCAAGACTTTCGTTCAGCACTGTATACGCAAACATATGCGCAAGACTATGTATATGTACAAGTGTATTTGCATACATATGCATGACATTCTAGAGACATTATTATGAAACGTAGATATGACACGTAGATACTATAGAGATGTACTGAAGATATATTGAACATATACTGATACATTTCACAGAATAACTACTGTACTAGCTCCTTGCGAAAGAAACGGAATGTGAAAACGCGGACATAATAGAAGAAATAGAAGAAATTCTGAAGAAATACTCTGTACATCACAGATGTGTCTCGATATTTGTGATATTGTTCTAACGTTGTCAGAAATGTAGCTAATAGATTGTGTTAATAACATAGATCTCCAAGGGACGTCCCAAAGAACATTCAGAAGATATCCCTTAAAATTATGTTCTAAGAACATATTCGTCAGAACGTTTCTCGAATAAAGAGTGCTATTAGAGTGAATATAATACATTTTTACTGTCAAGCAAATTTTTGAAATGTTTTTAAGATATATTTTAATTACACTTACTTTCTTAGTCTTTTTAAACTTGAGCGTATTATCACACAAATATTTCATTATTACACAAACAATGATTGCGTTCTGCAGAGAAAGTAGCTTTGCAACTGTTGTAAAACTGCTATTTTTATTCTTAATTGCAATGAATAGGTAAATACTTTTAAAATCTATTTAAATACATATACAAATACATGTATGAAAATATATTCATATGGAGATATCAATATTTTAAAAGTATCTTCAGGCACATATCAGATACTTTTAAATTATATATTGTATATTATATTTCATTATAATAATGGTAATATTTAAAAACATACTAAAAAAAGTTGTTTATTAATCACTTTTGATTTTCCAGTAAATAGATTGAAATGAATTAAAAATTGCAATTTATTTTAATTTGCCCGAGTTCACGTTTTAGAGTTCGAAGCTGAATTGAAATGAATTGAAATGAATTGATATCAGAGGGCATAAATCCGTTTCTGTTTATAAACGTTTATAATTCTTTCTTTATAAATTGAACAGTATTTTTATATTATTCATTTCGAAACAGAAATATTCCTCAATATTATATAATTCAATACTGTTCAATACTGTACTTGGATATAAATTCAGGGCTTACATATTTCCGTGATAACTTTTATATTTAGGACTTCCACATACAAAATAACATAAGCACAGCATAAGATCGCTGAACCAATGATCATCCGATAAAGAGACGCTATCTATTGATTTGCATAAGATTTTATGTGTGATAGTATAAGTATAACCTTAAACAAAAGTGCGTATTTTCATAATTTTTGAACTGTGATATATTCACAGCTTACAAATTAGCTATGTTGAAATTTTTTTTTATTAATTGAAGTGAATTTAAACGAGACTATTCTTATTTATTATTTTGAACTGAAATGTATAATATTTATGGCTTATTTACATAAGTATTTTTGGACTCAAATGAATAAAAATATGAAATGTGCTATTCATCATGTTGAATTTGAATGATTTATGTCCGTATTATATTATTTTATTATCGATAAAGTCTTCAATTATAATATTTTATTTTAATGAACATAAAAATATTGTTACAATATTGTAGCAATATTTTATGAAATATTGCAACCTTTCAAAATAATACTGCTGCAATGTTGTTGCAATATATCGTATTTATAATTAACAGTGTGAAGTAATGTTTATATCAATTAAAGTTCTTATTATTGATTATACATGTATATTATTTTCGACTTTCATTTAACAATATTATTGATTGTTCTATTATTTGAGGTCAACATCATTTGTATAGCTGATCACAGAAAGATTTTGAAATGCAACTTACTCACCACGAGTGGATGTAACTATTAACCGTTCAACCATTCCATGAACAAGGCTGAGTTCCGAAATTCATTGAAAAAAAAAGTATTGCAACCTTTCTGTGACCGTCTATACATAAATTTATTTAATATTCTCTAAAAAAAAGCAAGAAGACATAAATATAAGTATAATGGATTTTTAATTAATAAAGAAAACTGAGCTTTATTTTCTTGCTGCTGGAGTGTAAAAATTATCCCACTGACTATTCTCGGGTTGAATATAATAGTGTATACGAAGATTAACAATGAATGCTTGCAGAGCTCACAAACTACATTGTCATGGGAAGTCTGTCCGGTTCGTTAAGCGTCGTTAACTTTTTACTACAGTGCATTTTGAGGGTCAAGTGTTGATTTCCGAATTGTCCGAGCGTGGAGCATTAACGTGAATGTAATAAGTAGAGCGAAGCCAGGTGAAAGTTATGCGACTACCGGCAATTCAAAGTGCGCACCACAGGGATCGCCATACATGACTTGGCAAAAACGGCAATCTCCCGAATACTGATGATTTCACACTGATATCGCAACACAACTGAAACTCTAAGTTAATTAACGTAAAATTGAAGTTACGCAATTTACTATTATCTGCAGAACAATCATGTTTCTTCCGGATCCCCCTCTCTCTCTCTCTCTCTTTCTCTCTCTCTCTCTTGTGAACGGGATCGTTAATCTGCCAGATCAAATGGAACAAAAATAAGAATAATTCCGAATTATAAGATGAATATTATGAAAAATAATAAAATTGACAATTGAATGATCTGCGTTTTATAACAGTCGTAGAAAATTGTCCCACTTGAATGAACGAGAGTGATCATCATAACCTTGATCTTGCATGTGTAGAGTCATTGGCTGACCTAGTTTGTTCATAATCGTTTGCTGCGTGTATTCTTGACGATTTCTAAAAAGCCGATATAGCGATCGTTAATAAAAAATTTAATTTCCGTACTGAGGACAAAATCGAGCCTTTCAAGTAAAAGCTTATTATAAAATAGAGGTGAATAAATTGTAAATTGTTGCTTTTTATAGCAAGATATGAATTTTTTGCCTTGATTATGTCATCTATTTGTCAACTTTTTCTCCGTTTGTTGTATCTAACATCGGATCTTCATAATAGTTAGAAAGTGATCTAATTAGAAAATATAGAAGAAGATATGAAAAATAGCATAAGTGTGAAAATTAACTTTTCAGTATTTTCGCAATCAGCTATTTTTAAATTTCTAAGAAAGATGTATCCGAAAGATGTAAAGAATGTAAATCTATCACGGAAAAATGTAAATTTTTTTCCTTACAAATAAAAGCTTGGCGCTAGAAAGATCGATATACACGAGATAAGATAATTAAATTTGTTTAATCAAATGAAAAATTAGAGAAAAATTGTTATCAAATGAAATATAATTATAAATATATGCAATGTATGAAAGGTTAACATTACAAATTATAATAATCAAAATAACTAGTTGAAATTAGCAGAGTTAGGTAAATTACTTTTTTTTAAACTAAGTTAAGTTAAAGTTAACAGCCTTGAAAATTTAACTTAGTTAAGATAAAGATTAATTTATAGTGACGTTAATTAAATTAAAAAAATTAAGTTAATGAAAAAAAATAATTGAAAAGTTAAAAGTTAAATTTGTTTTATTTCATGATTTCGAGATTTCTTAGATTTTAATTAAATTAAAAACTAAGTTAAAAAATTAACTTTTTTAATTAACAAGGAAAGACTCATATATATGTATTTCATTATCATATGAATTTTGATTATCTTTTCATGATTATTCTGGTGCATCAAAAAATAATCTTTGTAAAGCAGTAAATTGCACTTCTGTATATTTTTGAGAAAATCGTGATTTTAGCCCAGGAAAAGTATTATGGACATATTTTATATAAAATATGTCAATTTTATATAATTATTGTATATAGAATTATATATATTTATACATGAAACGTTTTTTCCTGAGAGGTCATGATGACAGATCACTTTCAAATCTTTTTATTTTTTATTTAAACGTAAATGAAATATTTGAAATTATTTAAAAAATTAGAAAAACATATCAAATGTATAAACATATAATTCGAGTATAGAATCCATATAAAGTCAACTATCCAACCCTGATGTTAACTTTTAAAAAAGCAAATTAAAAATTATTAATTACCAATAAAATATAACTAAGTAAAGTTAAAAAGTTAAGAGTTTAAAATATAAAAGTTAAGAGTCTAAATGCAGTTAAAATTAATTAACTTTTTAACTTAACTTTTAACTTAGCATTACCCAATCTTGGAAATTAGCATAGAATTTGCACTATTATAGAAAGTGAAAAAATATATGGATTTCAACAAACGTTCACGTTTTAGTAATTATTTCTTCACGGCTTACAGCTGAAGACTGCGGAGCTATCGCGCATAATTTTCTTCATTCTTGTACGTGTGAAACTTGTGACAGGTATATTGAAGAAAGGTTATGGCCACGCTTTGTAGAACTTTCACGTGGATAAGAATCAAGATGCCTTACTCTCGAATGGCGTGAAATCCTCGAATATGATAACAAAGAATTAATCATCAAAGAAAAAAAATAAATGTAAGAGATAGATCATTAATAATTCAAACATTATGGAACCTTTCAATTGCTCGCAAGATTTACAATCTTTGCTGTTAATGCGAAAAGTGAGTAACGAGAGATTAATGATGACATGCGAATTAAATTAATATATTAAAAGTTGCGAATATCGAACTTCTTTCACTTGATGCTTCAGCATTTATTAGCACTTCACAAATCGGAATAGATGAACAGAATATGAACTATATATGATAGATGAAACGCGTACCTTCATACTTGACTTTCACGATATACCGGTGGAATGATCACGGCACTCTCACTACACTCACTAACTATAGCTACGAAATATATCCTCTTTTTATATCGACTCCCACTTTGCCGATGATCAAGAAAGTGACATCTATCATGGTCGGATTGCGTTTACCAAAATTGACGCTCGTTTAGTTGTGTTGTAATGCGTAAGTTGCATTGTGAATTATAATTAAAATTGTACACTCCGTATATATAAGTAACATTATATTATAAATAATTAAAATGAAATTAATTATTTATTTGAGTAAATAAAATAATTATTAAGTAATTAATAGACTAAAGACATTTTAATATAAAAACAAAAACGTGTTTCGGTTTTAACTGCGTATTTTTCTCACATTATCAACTTAATTTTTAGAATCCGATCGAAACCATATTTCGACTTCCGGCCGAAAACGAATGTTCGGTTGTCATTCAATTTCGGTCAAAAACGAAACTTGGATAAATACTAAATACTAAAAAGAAAAAAAAAAGAAAAAAAAAAGAAAAGTTAACGGAGTCATTTTTCTCAATCAGAGTCGAAATCGACATTTTTTGATTAATTTCACAGAGATGTATGATTTTCAGGAATCATAACAAATTTACTCTTTAAAAAACAAGATTTTTATTCAAATATCTAACTGCAATAATATAATAATATTGCATTCTCAATTTAAAAAAAAATCAAATCACAGTTATTATTAGATTTATATATCAAAGTTTGTATTCAAATTGTCTTAAGCTTAATCAACGATAATTAATCATTAATAATGCAAATCGAACAGTTGTTTTTTTTAAATGTTCACCGATACGTTGCAACTTGTACATATAGTTCTGAATACCACGGAAATTTTCTTTTCATTTTGACCGAAATCAAAATTAAATCGAAACCCTGATTTTCGACGAAATCAATCAAATGATCAAACTAAAACTAAAATTTCGGTCAGACTCTATTGATTCTACATTACAGAAGATTATTTACGCTACATTGTCTTACAAGTCAAATTAATAATTATTTAATAGTTATTAAACAATACACAAAGGAAATATTAATATAAAATTGAAATTTTTTGGTTTTAGCTCTATATTTCTCTCTTTCTCTCTCTCTCTCTCTCTCTCTCTCTCTCTCTCTCTCTCTTTCTTCTTTCTCTTTATCATCAATTTAATTTTATATTAAATCTCAAGATTGTTTCACGTTACACTATTTTTTATAAATAAAACTCGAAAGAGTTTTAAAAATAAAAATACATTAGAATAATAACAATTATAGTAATAATAAGTATTTTATGCTTCGTTGTTCAAATTTTATATATTGCCTTAATGATTAAATGCAGAAAGTATCTAATTAAAATATACGACTTTGTGCTAATATATATGCTTTAGAATTTTAACATATTATATGTATAATTGATATATGTATATGATATTAATCCTTCGTGGACCAGCGACTCTGTTTGGAGTCATACTTTTTTTTATTTTATAAACTGCTTAAGTAATTTTTATAAAACTTGCTGTGAGGTAATTTGAAAATGTTTTATTCAGTTTATTCAAATTTGATAAAAATATAAAAATGATGTAATATGGTGAACAAAATTTAAAAAATATTTGATTATATAATAAAACTCTTTTAAAGAATTTTTAATTTCAAAGAATATTTAACATCAAATTTGTGTTTTATTTGAAGGTCATTAACGCTACGTGAACAATTAGTACTGATTTTTAAACTAGCTTTAATTGACTTTCATACTGTGATTATAAATCCTATGAAACTAGAATTTTTTCATGAAGATTATTATTCTTTTAAAATTTTCAATATTTTCAAATTATATTTAAACTTATTATTTTTTTAAATTTGAATTTTGAGACTCTCTAGAATCGATTTCAGTTTTCAAAAACCCTTAGAAAGCAAGATTTCCATAAATTTCCATTTTCCATAAATTATTTTGAAAGCTTCGGTCCCTAAAAGAGTTAACACACTGAGAAAAAAATATAATAGTTAATTTTAATAAATATTTAGTTCAATACTAAACATTTACTTACAGTAAATAAATATTTGTTCAATAAAAAACATGATTGTTAAAACAAATTAATATTTCTTGTATCAAATAAATATATCTTTATATTTAATAAATATTTAATAAATTTAGTTGGCAGTATTCAATTAAATATTTATTAAAATTGACTATATTTTTTTTCAGTGTAAGTACTCTTAATACGATTAGAAGTAAAAATGATAAATAAAATTACATAACGCTTTGAATGTAACATTGCGTTTTAAGGATATGTCACAAGATGCAACAATACATTAAAATGATATGGAGATTATTTAGCTTTTCATTGTATCCGATTGACGAGTAGATCCGCTCATTTGCTTTCCTCGATTTCCATTGCGCTGTCACGAAGTAAGCAAACCGAAATTTGTAATGTAATTACTGCTGAATGTAATTACGTGTTGTATGCACATTGCGAAGTGCGTAGAAAGGCGGAAAAGGAAGAATTCAAGATATCGTTTTTGATAAAATTCAAGAATCGAATCACGCGAAGGAAAGTCTCTGGATGAAACGCGTGTTAACTCTTCGGATCGATTTTGCTCATTAAATGATACGTTCTTTGCACTGAGAAAAATGTCTAGTTCTTTTGATTGAAAATAATTGTTCTAGTGTTCTAGTCTTTCTCCGATCAATTTTGATTGGATTCAGGATTATTCGATGAAATGACAAACATTTTGATCCAATGAAATGTAATTTCCGATTACATGTGAACAAATTATGAACTGTCATATGCCTATCCGTTAAAATTTTATCGGATAAACCTACAACTTGATCGGTCATTAGACTTGAACGGATAAAAAGAGAATATTTTGTCCGATCAAGTTTGATATCCGATCAATTGAAAAGCGTTGGTCAATCACAGAATAATTGGTCAAGTGATCAGCGACTGTTTCTATAAGGTTTGTTCGCGTCGCATGTTCCAACATGCTCCTATCATAGCTCTTACTCACTCTATCAAGCGCATTGGAATGAGTAAGAGCTATGTTAAGAGCATATTATAATATGTTGGAGCATGTGACGTGAACAAACCTATAGTCTCTTTTGGATAGTGGAAAGAATATAAGGTGAAGTATTTCCATGGCTGCGCAATAGAAGAGTGAATTTGGGTAATATTTGATTGGCTGTTCCAGTATAACCAACGCTATTATACATAGAGGCCTATTCTTGAAAAATATCGCACGAAAAACTAGGGAAATACTATAGTATATAGTAACATATATTTTCATAGTATTTTTCTAGTCTTTCATATACGTTTCTTTTCAAGAATAGAGGCTCTGGAAAATGCATATTGGGAAATATTTGATTGGTTATTTCCAGTATTGCTATCGCCATTATGCGCAATGTTTCATCTTATATTCTTTCCATCATGATCTCTCTAGGCTGATGGCATTACTTTTATGTTAAGATCAAGCGAACACATGTTTCTAGCACGAATATCTATTTAATTTTTATTACGTGTTTCTATTTGATATTATGCATTCCTTCTTAGTCTTCGCTGCATAGACTGCATCGACTGCAATATCGAAAAGAAGTGTGACGATGAAATTTCTCAGGATATAAGAACAAGTACAAAGTGCTTTGAAAGTTGAGGAAAAAGTAATCCACATAAGTCTTATAAGTAAATAAATTTTTTCTTGTAAAAAAAATTCATATGTTAAATGATCAATGCTTGTTTATTCAACTGTGTAATAATTTGATCTGTTAACGTTATCTGTTCAAAAATATACATATAGGTACTTGATCGAATAGTCCGTTCAAACGGTAACAAACGAACCCATATAGTACAGAAAGATTGCAGAAACATTGCAAAATGATTTCACTGAAACATTGCAATATTGCATAGTGGTTGCGAAACGTTGCTGAATCATTGTTGCAAAATTTCAACAAAGATATTCGCTTTTTGTTATATTGCGACAAAAATTTGCGTTGCAATATTGCAATGTAATGTATTTGGATACATTTTTTACGAAGACTTTAAAATGAAAACTAATTGTATATATATCTCACTAACTTTAATGTTTCTACAAATTGTATTTCTGGTGATATGTGCTTTCCAAAATTATTTTTTTATGATAAAACCATAAAATATCCCAATAAATATAATATTAATTCTGAAGGATAAATTTATTCGTAAAGATAGAGCATGTATATGTGTGCCCCGAACAAACTATAATACAAATATTATTCACATTAATATAATAATACAATCGCTTGGTAAGTTAATCATGAATTAAATTACTTGCAGTGATTCTTTTTAATTCGAAATCATTCCGAGTCAATTGAAATCAATTAAAAAATGACGGTATGAAATTTATCAATAATAAAGTTCGGGCGTTGGTTTATTCTTGCGTTCACATTAGGCATAAATACATCATCGATCACATAATTAATATTTCGATAAATCGTTTTTAGCAATTTAATTGCTTATCATCTTATCCGATAATAATTCATTGATTGTATCCAAACTCGATATTATACAATCTTTTGATTTCATATTTAAAATAAATATAAAACTTAGCTAATGAAATGGCCGTCAAGTAATAGATCAATAAATTTTTTAATTAAATATAAAATGAATTATATTAATTATTATATCATAAAAACGGCTGTTAAACTAAAAGACTGTACTATATAAATATTGTAAAAACTTATATATTTATATTATTATTATTGTAACAATTAAAGTATTATGGTTTTGCAATATTTGTGGAAGCATATTATTGACATTTTGCAGGCATTTTATTATTAATTTACATTTCTGTAATACCTCTGCAATATTACATTGCAATTTGTTATCTTGCAACATTGCAGCAATATTGCTTTAATCTTCTGTGTTGTATGGGAATATTTTTCGGACTCTGATGAATTGATTTATTTCCGAAATGTGTTAAATGTGATCGGATTTTTTGTCCGTTTATTTTTTGAAAGGATAGTCCGATCATTATGATCGGAAAAAACTTGGATATTTTTCTCAGTATGTTTTTGTTATACACGCGTTTGCAAATTGTAATATAATAATTAAACACAATTAAAATAATTAATGTTTAAAATTAACATCAGACACGTTCGACACTCCGGACCACGAATATTTTAATTGTGTTTAATGACTAAGTTATATTAATTACATTCAAGAAATCCAAAGTTTCTCAACATGCTTGTGAATCCGTTAAGTGTCCACTTCAAACACTAGAAATCTGCAGAGTGATTTTTCTTGACGAACTACTTAATTATTGCGATGATTGTTTGCTGAAGAAGACTCAAAAGAGAGACGAAACATTCAACATTGTGAATAAAGAAAACATCGCAAAGATTTTGAAGTTATGTCATCATTCCATTTTAATATTACGTACCTCCTCCTGCGCTGACTCTTATTAAATTATATTTTAAACTATTAGGTGTACAACTTTGCTTCCGCCGTTTTCCTATAGATGGTTTTAGCGGTAAGTGGTGGTCGAAATAAATAGATCATAGACGTCATACAATAAATTTGGGCATCTGTCAAAATAACCCCATAGAAACATTAGTCGATTTGTGTCTGCATCATAAAGTTATTCTCGATTGAAAATGTCAGTTTACGAGCCAAATTCTCGTCATTTGCGGGAGGTTTTAA
>Ga0157363_1003741_pt1 | contig 13829 bp, 8 predicted proteins | sample AttsexASBM1_FD_111477 | JGI IMG/M metagenome (GOLD analysis project Ga0157363, IMG submission 111477) | Fungus gardens microbial communities from leaf cutter ant in Ribeirão Preto, State of São Paulo, Brazil - Atta sexdens ASBM1 | ecosystem: Host-associated > Fungi > Mycelium > Unclassified ...
ACTCCATGTTGTGAAAGTGGTCAAGACATACTTGGAAACGTTGAAATGGGAAATCCTATCCCACCCACCATATTCTCCAGACGTTGCTCCCTCTGACTATCACTTGTTTCGATCAATGGCACATGGCCTGGCTGACCAGCACTTCCGGTCTTATGAAGAAGTAAAAAATTGGATCCGTGGATAGCCTCAAAAGATGACCAGTTTTTTCGACGCGGGATTTGTACGCTACCCAAAAGATGGGAGAAAGTAGTGGCCAGTGATGGACAATACTTTGAATCATAAATGTATAATCAGTTTTTTACAATAAAGCCTCGAATTGCGGAATAAGAACGGCGGAAGCAAAGTTGTACACATAATATTTTTGCTCTACCGGTCGAAAGAGCAACATATTTCAAAATATAAGCGTGTTCGCTTGTAATTTGAGTAACGTGAAATTCTATTTAAATGCAGATTTTTATTCGTACAATGATTTGAATTTGGATTTTGATAAAAAGAACCATTCTGTGTTTGTATATGTACGCGCATTTTTCGTAAAGCATATTATGGAATTGACTGCTTCGAAATGTTCCACGTGCTCTCGTTTATCGAGAAAGAACGCTTTTGTGTATGTTTTATACTGTTGGTCTTATCCGATGATTTATAACTGAGTTAGATGAAAATGGAGGTGCAGATTAAATGGTCTCATACATCTGTAAATGCAGGAAGCTTAGTGAGGAAAGAGAAACTACCCGATCTAAATTGGAAAGAAGAAACTGTTTTGATTAAGAGATTTTATGGTAAATACCAGGTGTACAAGTACGATTTTTTTCCCAAAAAAAGCACGTTAAATTTGGAAGAATGATAAAAAGAGATTTATTCAAAGTGCTCCTTTGCTAGTTACACATTTTTCCCATCTTTCGGGCAATTTGTGGATACCATGCCAGTAAAAATCTTCCCCTTTTACCGCGAACCATTCATCGAGCCATTTTTTCACATCTTCGTACCAACCAAAGCGCTGCTCAGCAAGCGTGACCCATTGATGCAAACAAGTGATAATCGGAAGGAGCCAAGTCTGGTGAGTAAGCCACATGGGGTAGAACGTTGGAAGCTGAGTGCTTCCAACATGTCCCGAACTGGTTTTGCCGTATGTGATGAAGCATTGTCATGGAGAAAAATGATCTTGTGTTGCCTCTTTTGATATTCTCTATTTGATCGTTTTTTAAGCAGCGAACAGTTCAAATCGATCAATTGTTGTTGATAGCGTTTGGTATCAACCGTTTTGCCAGGCTTCAATAACTCATAATAGACTACACCCTTCTGGTCCCACCAAACACAGAGCATCGTCTTCCTGCCAAAGTGATTCGGTCTTGCGGTCGATGTGGATGGGTCTACCCATGATTTTTTGCGCTTGAGAGTCTAAAAAAAAAATCCACTTTTCATCCCCAATAATACGATACAAGAATGACTTTCTTCTGTATCGTTCGAGCAAAATTTCACATGTGTTTTTGCGCTTCTCCATCTGTCTCTCGTTCAATTCATGTGGCACCCACCTGCCGACTTTCTGAATCTTTCCCATTTCTTGTAGGCGATGGAACAGCTTGTTGACTAACGCTCAATTGCTCTGCGAGTTGTTTTTGTGTTTGTGAATCATCTTCATCCAGCAATGCTTGCAATTCCATGTCTTCGTACTTTTTGGGCGGTTTTCCGTATTCCGTATTGTCTGCAACATCGAAATCTCCAATTTTGAAACGCTGAAATCATCATTCACACGTTTTTTGCGATGGAGCATGTTCACCATAAGCTTCTCCAAGTAATCGATATGATTCCGCAGTTTTCTTCAAATGAAAACAAAAAATTAATGCTGTCCGCGAATGTTCCTTATTTGGTACAAATTTCGTCATATTAAATACAGCAACCCAATACTATGCAAACACTTTTCAATCAAATCACTTTGCGCGTTTGACACTTGTTGATGATACAATAAAATGGCGTATAATGTTAAATCTTTGTACTTCAGTGCTTTGGTGCACCATTTGTTTCTCAAATCGTCATTTCATACTTGTACACTTGGTAGCTTTTTTTATGAAGAAGGTGAGGGTTAACTGTTATTTATGAATCATTTAATATTATTATTTGCTTTTTTTAGATATATGTTACACAGATTTACACAGATTTATACAGATTTAACAAGGCTGCTGTTTCATGCAAAGGATATGGAGGATTCTAATTATGAAACAGACCATTGTGAATTAGGTAGAGGACTTAAAAGAAAATGGAAAGTACGACATTTAGATTTTGAGTCTAACAATGCATCAGACTCTGAAATACAAAATTCTACAGTTAAAAAGCTAAGAATATATTGTATCTAATCTAATATTGTATCTAAATTTTAAAATCGAAGAGGATAGTACCAGACCTCCTTGCATCAATTTTTCTGCACCAGAAAAATTGGTTATATTTCCGCAGGAAATTAGTGCGGCAGCATACTCTCCAGCTAGAGAAACAGTCATAGAAGTCTAACAGTCTAAGAAGATAAATATTTACATGTACTCTCGAAAGACTAATAAAAATCAAGTAACCAAATATTTTTTTGTTTTCATATCTTTGATGCAAAATGCAAAAAGGAAAAGACAAAAAGACTAGTCTGTCTGAAAAACTTCATCAGCTATTGTTGAATAAGAAACTTCAAAAACTTTACAAGGATAAAGCATCCGTGTTGAAGAGACACTTAAATGAAAATATGGTCGATTGGATAAAAATCAAAGTTCTAAAATAGATCAAAGTTGTAAAAAAGAATTTGTTGAAAATTTTGAATTGAATCAACGACTTCAGAGAAGTTTTAAACTTTGCCCAATCTCTACAGATACCAGAATTCTTTTGTCCAACCTATCTGAAAAAGATTTTATTTGTATTATAACTCACTAAGTGAGTTGAAGATATGTAATTCTTTGTCAAGTCAACCCCCTTCTGCTGTAAATAAAAATCTTTAATTCGTCTTTCAATGTAAAAGCTCTTTCCAATGACCGTCTGCTTCAATCTAAGACGTCTGAAAACAGTTATTCATCTAAGACTGAAGCAGGTAAGAAAATAAATTAAGAAAAAAAATTAAATATTTCTGTAGATATAAGTATGATTTATGAGTGGAATCTATGGATGAATATTTCTCAAGTTTTGAGATGATCTTAAGTTAGTGCTTAAGTTGTTATGAATCAATCAAAAGCCAATATTCACAGTCAGCTCTTATATTGAAGACTGTCTTAAGCACACTTTTAAAATATCATGAATCAATCAGACATTTGTATTAGCATCTTAAGATATTACTTAAGGCAGTCTTGAAATAACAACAGTCTTTGAATACTAACCAAAGAGTCGTATTAGCATCTTAAGACATTGCTTGAGATGGTTTTGAAATTAAAAATGGACTGTGTATGTGCGCGCGCGCGCGGTGTGTGTGTGTGTGTGTGTGTGTGTGTGTGTGTGTGTGTGTGTGTGTGTGTGTGTGCGTGTGTGCGTGTGTGTGTGTGTGTGTGTGTGTGTGTGTGTGTGTGTGTGTGTTTAAATCTTATTGATCACTTAATATTGATTTATGTATATTTTGATTTGCAGATATGTCTCTTATATCTTATCACAACACATCATAAATAAAAAAAGAATTAAAAGAATTTAAAAGTAAATTAGATTTTTGTTTAATGAATCAGGAGAAACTACATTGATACATATTTCCGGATGAGAGAATCACTAAAACACCTGCAGAATTTCCTTCACTTCCAGTTCAATCTGAATAAGAGTTATATGCTTTGGAAGTATTTTTATCAAAAGATGCAAATTGTTCAGCGGCAGTAAGTTTTTCATTGTATGTTCTTGTCAAAAGTAATGATTATGTTTCAAGGCTCTTGAATAATCATCACAGCTATATTGAATCGTGATATCAGAAATCGATACGAGAAATGTGTTAATTTATATTATGTGCCATTTTATAAAAAAAAAAAATTTGGATAAAACGAAATGATGAGATCGCTTTAAAACAATTATAAAAATGGGCAAAAACTATCCTTATCCCTCTACAGTCAGTAAATAACTATAAAAGGTTATAAAAGGCATTTAAAGCGCATACATAATCTATTTTAATTTGCACGTGTCTTTTATGATTATTTACTGATTGTTAGGCTAGTCACACAACCTTGCTTTAAGAAGCAGTAAGTCATGAAGTCTTAAGAAATTGACTGAATCACAGTTAAATATGAGAAAAATAATTGACTATAGTTGGTTAATTTCTTACAGTTTTATTACTTAGGCCTCTTAAAGCAAGGTTGTGAACTGAGCATTAAGAGATTAAGGATAGCTTTCACCCATTTTTACAATTGTTTTAAAACGTTTTTATCATTTCGTTTTATCCAAATTGATTTTTTTTTACAAATAGCACGTAATACAAATTAACGTCTTATTTCTTTCTTCTAATGTTATGATTCAACATAGCTGTGGTAAGTATTCAAGAGCTTTAAATAAATTATTCATTTTTTATTTCCTTTTGCAAAGTATGTATTGCAAATTATGTATCTTAAAAGATTTGTAGACAAAAATAGTCTAGACACTTCAGTTAGGAAACTATTACGAAATGTTATCAATGACGATGTGGCAAACAAATATAGCTTTCAAAGAACCAAAGAAAAACAAAAATTTGAAACATGGGAAGACATTAAAGACATGGGAACTTATTTTAGATGAGTAAAAACTTAAGATATTTTCAGATATTTTTTTAAAAGTATTACATTTTAAAAGTAAATTTAAAAGTATTACATTTTTATTATATCTTATTGTTCCATTTAAAGAACTTTGTTAATATTTGAAGATATGAAGATTTGAAGATATTGGTAAAAATCTAAATATGATGTAGGAAAAATAGAATGCAATATAAAAATAATAATTTGTATTGGTATAACCTAATGTATTTTTTAGAACATAAAATATTTTCCTAATTTTAATTTTTAAATTTTTATACTATTTTTGTTTTTTAAAAGAGTTTGTCTTGAAATTTTTTGTTACTGCATAAAATTGTATTCATTTGTTAAAATTTCTATGATTAGTGAGATTTTTTTTTATTTTGAATATTTAGAGAGAAAAATTGACTTTATAAAAATCTAATTTTTTTTTGTTATAAAAATAATTTTTACATTTTTGTAATAAAAAAAAATGTTAACGATAACTGGTGTCTTAAAAGTTCTAAATCTGAAATGGTTTTTGTTACTTTTAATATATATAATTGATTTATTTACAATGTTAGGCACTACTATTATATTTTGATGCGGAAGAAATGGCTGGGGCTGAAACTGTTACAAAATTGTGGCTGGCCAATACCACTCCATGGCACATATAAATGGATGGGACTATTCATCGCAAAAAGTGAAAAAACTGACTCATTACAAGATATAAAAGAGACCAACAGAACTCAAGCAAAATTATTAATTATTTATAGAGATCAATAAGGCTATGTTCTGATATTCATTGCCAATATTGAAAATCTATAATATACATCACATACACTATAAATTTAACACTGACAGTGAATCGACATCCGAACACAACCAAAATGTGCTATTGTTGAATGTGTGCAATAGCTGAAAAAAATGTATAATTTATAATTAAGATTCCAAAAAAATAATTTTTTTTTAAATAAAAATTTTTTTTTTAATATGTTGAAATTGTCTTAAATGTTTTTGTCACTTTTAATATTTTCACTTTTAATATAATTAATTATTTAATGTATTTGATAATTGTTTAATGTAATGTATTGATAATTTAGTAAACAATGTTTAGGTGCATTATTATTTATGACTTTGTATTTTGTATTTTGAAGCATTTACTTTGATTGAAGAGTTTATATATTGTATTATCAAAAAGTCTGTTCGCCTTGCTTTTTACACTGAGCATCTTTTCTTTGTCTCTTTTTTTGTTCTTTTTTCAGCATTAAATATATATCTATCTCATTTTAAGTATAAAAAGTGTAAAAAAAGTGCAAACAAGGCGAACGGATCTAAATAATTTATTATTTTGCACTTTAAATTTTAAATAATTGATATTTTAAAAATAAAAGTAACTACAAATAAAAGTAACTAAAAATAAAAGTAACTACAAATCTATTAAAAACATTTGTAATAAATTTTTTATATTACATTAAGAACAATTTTAACAACCAGTTAAGGTCATGGCACACAAAAAGACTTAAGGCAGTAAGACGTAAGCAGTAAGGAAATCAACATGTTGGATTGGCTACTGCTTATGGCCTTACGGACTCTATTGTGATTGGTCAATTCGCTTAATGCTTACGTTTTACTGCTTAAGTATTTTGTGTGCTATGACCTTAAGGTTAAAATTAGCAAAGTTTCAAAATGAGAACTTTGACTGTTTCTATAAATATTGTTTTAATCTCAATTTAACTAACTCTTCATATCTTTCTAGTTTTAAAGATTAAAAAAGGATGAAGATAAATTAAATTAAGATTAAAATTAATCTACATTGATAGAAACGGACACTTATCATAACTTGTACATCTTACTAATTTTAACCGTCGGTTTATAGTAATCTTTGTGATTGATAAAAATTTGGCTCTTAATTATTTACAGATATGATCAATATTTTGATGTCAAATCCATATTGAAATCATTAATTCGACGTCAAATCGACATTGTTTCGATTAAAATAGTTTGTTGAATCGATGTCGATTTAATATTGATTCGATGAATGATCGAAAATGTAATCGCTTGAATATCGAAATCGATGTGAGGATTGATGTCGATTCGATGTGTCATTTCTCACTGATAGCGCCCAGCTGGGGATGATAATGCCGGGGAATCTATGAGTAAGGGTAATCCCGACATGCACTTTACACTATACAACTATGTAACTAATGGCGCATTAAAAGATCGCCAAAGAAATTATAGAGGTAATATATAAGTTTTTTCCCTCAGCATTGCTCAAAGAGTGTTCGAATGTCTGCCCTAGTGAAAATTTTTCTCAGAATTTTTCATATAATTTTTTAGAATTTCTATACATAATTTTTCAGAATTTTTCTATAATTTTATAACTTTTTATAACTTTCTCACATTTTTTTATACGAACATTTTTATTGGAACATTTCTCAGAAAATCTACATCTTTTTTCAGAATTTTTCATATATATTAATTATGAAATATCATAAGATTTTTTTTATAAGTATAATTTCTGGTAAAATGTTACAAAATCTAAAAAATTTTTAAATAATTTTTAAAAATTACTTTAAAAAATTACTTAGGATGAGAAATTTCAGAATATTTCAGAATTCACTTGTATGAGAAGTTCTGAGAGAAGATGTAAATTTTCCGAATATTTCTGAGTATTTCTGAAAAATCCAATTCGTATAAAAATTATGAGAAAAATTTTCATCAGGATGAAGTATGAAAATCAAATGGGGTTATATTAACCCCTTGTGGATACTGAAGATTAAATATCTCGCAAGATAAAGCAATCTTTTTTTCTTCATTTTGTATAAAAACGCATCTACTGAACATAATTTTGACTATTGTTGTGTCGTTAAGGATATTAAATTGAATAATTATTTAACTATTTTTGCTTAGTTGCATTATTTTCGTAAAAGAGGAATTAGTATATAGTATTCGATAGCAAATATAACAGTAACTAACTGGATGTTCAGTTAAATTGCATCTGTCAGAATTATATTGACAGATATATTGCAACTGTATATTCATTAACATTCAGTATTCGTGGATCGAAGTAGCAGTTTCTGTACGATTACAGAGGTCAAGCAATGCGAATTGTGGTGCACATTTGGATGACCGTTTCGAAATATCATAAAATTAATTCCCGTAATATTTCCTTATAAGGCCCTAATAATTTTTCTTTACACGGCCCTGATAGTTTTTCCTTATAGGATCCTAATAATTTATCCTTATATGATCCCGATAATTTTTCCTTATAGAATCCTGATAATCAATTTATTACATGCCATATAGGGCCCAAGTTATTTAATTTAATAGAGTCCAATTAATTTTAGAGCATACTAATCAGGTCCTTTTTTAAGCCCTAACAATTTTCTATACATACTATTTACAAAATGACTTACATTTTTAGAATCTTCTTAATGTGTCTTATAGCTAAGACTTTGAAATGCTTTTTTAATTTTCTACGATTTTTATTCGCGAAGTTATGTAAGTTCGAATTTTAGATACTTTTCGCATGGCAATCCCCTTTGATATGTAGCGCATAGAACTCTTTTTTTTTAAAGTCTACGATAGTATTTGTATGCAGATAATCAAAGAAACGTTTCCAATTCTTACCTGTTTTTAATTTATACGTTATATTTTCAACACCTTTTTCTCTCTCATTTCATCATTAATTTAAAATTTTGCATACGTCAAATTCGACACTTCAATTTCATTATATAACGAAATTAAACATTTCGATGGTAACTCGATTTACTAAAGAACCACCTTAAAGTTGCAAATATTGTAATTGAATGATAATTCGTAACAGATTTGTATAAATGTTACGTGTGACAATAAAGTTACACACGAGTTACACGCTGTAAAAAAAATAAGAAATATCAACTTTGCAAACAATCGTAGATTCATATTTGGATAGAAAAGAGAAGATAAATAAAGAAGAAAAAAGTCTAAAAAAGATAGAAGTATAATTGTGTGATAAAACGATTTACGATTAATGAAGATTTCACTTTGTTGATTTATACATTTTTGAGAAAACTTACATTTTCATGATAGAACGCTGTTATCATAGATCTTACAATTACGACATTGACAACAACCGACGGAATATTGTTATTTGTGTTTAAAATATTCATCATAATAATTGAAATAAAATAATGTGAATATAAGGGAAAGATATAATGAGATGATTATAGATATATGTGTACGTATCGTGAGTACAATTAGGGCTGGACATGTATTTGATATACTTTTACTTTTAAAACATACATAGTAAGTATTTGCAATATAAATGTATTTTGTATTTCAGCGGAGCACATGAAAATATTACGTATTTTGCATTTAAAGTAGGAAGATTAAAAATTTTTATACAATATATTTTGTAAATTTAAATAATAAGATTAATTGTCAATTTTATTGTATTTGAAATACAAAATACTTTCAATCTTTTGTTATTAATACAAAATATTTTCATATATTTTCATTGAAATAAAAGTATAAAGTACAACAAGTATAAAATACAAGCATAAAATACATTGTCTCACAAACACTGCTTTTCAAATAAAATTATTTCAAATACATGTCCAACTCTAAGTACAACATGATATTCGATGACAAAAATTTATCGAATGTAACAAACCCTGCGCGAGATTCTAAATCAACTTTTATTTTCTTATACAGATGTACAATAAAGTATATCTGTACTTTATGTCTCCTGTCTCCTCGAAGATAAAAAACGATTGTCTGATCGAATTTATTCCCTTGTTTCGATGGTTTGATACTTTTCTTATTAACTATATTTTCCAAAAGTCTTGTTATTCATATTACAGAATGTCTTTTTAGAAAAGATCATTGCCATAAATACAATTTTTAAATAAATTTTTTATATTTTTCACATATAAGTTTATCTATATGAATAAATGCTAGGGACATATGAAAGTGTCGATTCGCCGATAAGTGGATCGTCGATTGGAAAGATGAAAAATTTAACGCAGTTAAGCTAATCAAAATTTTGGGAATCGACTTTGTTGCGCAAAAGCCAAATTTTAGATTCGCGCCCGCGCCGTCATCAGGTCATTTGTTGAAGCGAAATTCATGACGACATTCATTATACAAAAGAATTGACCGACACAAAGATTCCTGTTCCTGTTTCCGATTAATTACAAATCACGGAGCAATATAAGGTCCTGATTGTTGCATTGCTTTACACGCGATAGAACATTCTGCATTCGATGTAAATTGTAAGATATGCTGAATTGTAAACTAAGCTGAAGCTTATGACGTGTATGATAATAACTCGCGATAATAGTAATGTAAGAAACGAACACTTTCTGTGTTACATATGTAAAAAAAATTTATGGATTCGCGGAGTCGGGCTAAAGTCGGAAACAACAAGCGTTGTATGATTCATAAAGATTTTGTCCTAGTTTTCTGGTGTTATTTTCCCGATATGAAGAAGAGATATAATTTTCATATGCCGATTAAGCATGCGTACGTGAGAAAGAATGAGAAAAAGAGAGAAAGGATTTATCCCATTTCTGTCCAGTCGAAGAGATGAAACAATTATATATGTACAACCGGACACATATTTGTAAAGATGTACTGTGTATCTCAATGAATACAATAATCTTGGAGATTAATGGATGCTTTCTTATCATACTTTCATTCTCAATTTAACAATCATTTTTCTTAGAATTTTTCATCTAACTTTTCAGAATTTCTATATAATCTTATAATTATTTAGAAAATTTTTCAGATCTTTTTGTACGAATTGGAACACTTTTCAAAAATATGAAAGTCTACATCTTTTCTAGAATTATATTTTATATATATATATGAATTCTCTGAAATATTTATATGGTATAAGATTGTTCATTCTATACACTTTTAAGCTCTCAGCGCCACAAATTAGAGATACACATTAAAATAAAAATCTTGCGTGATTTACAAGAGACACAATTAAATATCATCAAACATAAGAAGGAAAATAGTACTTTCGAAAGAAATATGAGAAGAAAAAGTTTACGATCACCCATCTGACCAACTCTTAAAGATGCAAGACTATCGAGTTGAAACTCAAGTCCAACCTCGAGCCACGAGCATTTCGACTAATTTTTATTTTGTCGAACAGCATTTGCCGAAATACTCACAATTCGAGGTTCGACTTAAGTTTCGTCTCGATAGTTTGGACAGTCCTTATATCGATTTATATGATCGTAACAGAACTGATTATTCATAATGTCATATGAATAGCTCTATTGCTGTTGATTGTCATTTGCTTAAGAATTCAAAAGCTGGCAGTACATTTGTAATATCGAGATACATATGTATGTACGAGAATCCTTATACGCAAAAAAAATCGACGATACCGATATCCCACTTTATTTTTGGAATATTATTAATTAATAATATTTTTTAAACAAAAGATGAAAATAGAACTGTAAAAACATAAGTACAAACTAAAATAATTAATAATTAATTTTTCGTAAGATAAGCAAAAATGAGCGCCTGATGGACATCAAAACTGACACAGTAGTACTGTTATATATTCCTATTCTTTTTTTTACATAAATTATCTATATAAAGTACCTTTTAGTGAATATATATAAGATTTTCTCACTTTATTATAAAATTTTTATTGAATTATATGCATATTTATTTTATGCTATTCTGTAAGATGCAAATATAACGTGATAATTTTTCAAGAGCTTTTTTATATATGCATTATTGCCTTCAGTAATAGAGTTATTTAACACTATAAAGCAATATTATAAAGATTAAGTTAGCTCATGGTCTTTTACAGACAGCACGGGTGTGGCAGTTTACGCTGCACTCCAATTTTAAAATATATTATGAAAAGATTAAGAGAAAAAATAATATAAATAAAACTGATTTAGTAAACTACAAGCCTTTTTTTAAAATGACGTAATATTCATATCAATAACATAGTCATTATTATTTAAATTACGCAATTTGCAAAAGAAAATCGTAAGAATTTTATTTTCGTCTTCGTAAAATTTATTTTTAGCTGATTTAATATAGAAATAAGCTACGAATATACGAATTATGACTACATATATACGATTTTGGACTTTTTTAATTAGCTAAACAGATCATGATTTTATTAATATTAATAAAGTGCAATAATTAGTTTTTAAGAAATAAGAGGATAGCTTTAAGAGACCTATGTCAGTATCGGCAACTTTCTTCTATGAGATATTTCTCCAAAAGGAAAGTATATATATCGCAAATTCACCTTCATTCAAATTGTTGTATGTTCATTATTATTTCGTGCTTCGGTCTTTTATTTAATATATCTAGAAAAATATATTCTATTATAATGTGTAACCCAAAACGCCACATTTTCTTTAGAAATTATAATAACTCGAATTTTTAGAGACGCGATACAAAGTTAAAAGTGTAATTTCTGAAGAGAAAATTTATAAAATCTAATAAAATTTAAAGTACTTGCCATAAAAATCTCCATAAATTAAAAATATGAAACATCTTAAAAATATATGAGATAGGAGAGATCGGAGCAAGTTGTTATATGTAATAACTTATGCTGATTTTTATAACTTTAGCTGATTTTTTTAGTCGTCACAGGTGGCAGCACATTTTTATGTGTTTTCTTATGATACTTTACAGTTTCATTTAATTTATCGTCATATTTGAACTCTAGAAGACGCTATATATATTTGCATCATTTTCACTATTAAAAGTAAATATTTCATTATATAAATCGTTCTGTTATTGTTATTGTACAGTATATTGTTATTGTAAGTTATAAGTATGTGATTATCCTTTTGTATATTTCTTTTATGTACATTTAATTATAATAACGCATTTTGTTTGAACCGATACAATATGTATTGATTTTTGATCTGTATTTTTTCAAATTGAAAATAGAAGATTGGGGCAAGTTGTTACACTTCGATTGAGGCAGATTGTTACAGTGTAAGTAGATAATAACTTACTCCACTAAAAACAATTTTTTTTCTACAGAATGATGCATAGACTTCTATAAATAGATTGCCGATTTCATCTCCATATTTGAAGATAACGCTGGGCAGCGCATATTTATATTCACTCACTTTCACATGTATTGTATAAATCACACAATTAATAACGTTAGTGTTTTCACATTTAAATTTATGTAATCTTCATAGACATTTTCGCAAACATATGTGAACTGAAACAAGGATAGCTCGGAATTAGGTTCATCTCTTTTTATCATATCGAGTCAGCATTCTAGTTAAAAAAGTCTGTGAAATGATGCAATCTTATAAAAAAACGACGGTCTGTATATAAAAAAAAACAGAGAATCTGTAAATAAGAAACGTAACAGCAGCAAAGAAGATTAAAGATGGCCATCTGTCTGTGAAAAAAGCAGCAAATGCGTATAATATTAATTTTAGGATTTTTCAACATTAACTTTAATAACTAATTAAAAAAAACATTTTTGTAATGATACATTTTTTAAATTTTATATTCTAAAATAAGTATTCCATTTGAAATATTTCGTGTTTGATTTCATTGCAATCTTGAATTTGCTTATATATATATAAATTGCATTGTACGAACATTTTTGCTTTACTGTGTGTGTGTGTGTGTGTGTGTGTGTGTGTGTATATGTATGTGTGTGTATTGAGAGTACAAATAAGTTTTCGCCGTTTGCAAAAGACGGCGCCATTAATAAACTATAGTTAAAATTGTTTGATGTAAAACGACATATCATAAGATTGAACATCCGGCAACACCATAACCTTGAAATATTAGCGATTTTGTATCAGTATCATATATTTTTTTTTGTACGAAAATGTCGAGTTTTGAGACTATAGAATATAGAATAAGCGTCATTTGCGGGAACTTTTGATTTACTTCTTTAATTTGAAGAAATCTGCAGCTGAGGCTTATAGAGGCTTGTAGAAGCATATGGTGATACTGCCTTAAGTGAGAGAAGTTGTCGTAAGTGGTTTCAAAAGTTTAAGAACGGTGAATTTGACAAAGAACGTAGCGGAAGACCGAAAATGTACGAAGACGCGGAATTGGAAGCATTATTGGATGAAGATTCGTGCCAAACGCAAAAAGAACTTGCACTTACATTAGGAGTGACTCAACAAACAATTTCATATC
>Ga0157363_1003742_pt1 | contig 13829 bp, 12 predicted proteins | sample AttsexASBM1_FD_111477 | JGI IMG/M metagenome (GOLD analysis project Ga0157363, IMG submission 111477) | Fungus gardens microbial communities from leaf cutter ant in Ribeirão Preto, State of São Paulo, Brazil - Atta sexdens ASBM1 | ecosystem: Host-associated > Fungi > Mycelium > Unclassified ...
AGAGATACAAGCATATCAATGTAGTGACATAATTAGTTATCTTCTAAAATTAGCCTGACAGCTGCTATGACAGATGACAGCTCCCATCAGGTATGAGTTTTGATCATGTGATGGCAACAGCTTATGCACGGACCATCACTCTTTTGTATATATACTTCTGTGTCTAAAGATTAGACCTTAGACTTATCAACATCAATTATTTCTGTTGATATTTTTCATCATCTGTCAATCATCATATCCTTATACTGAACCCCTGAAACACTATTCAGCTCCAGCATCACAACCAGTGAGTATCTTATTTGTGGTACTTTCTATTACTACTTCTACTAAACTATGAATCCATTCCTCCTTTATTTGTTTTTGATTTTCATTGTTCTTTTCTACTCCTACTTTCCAGTCCAGTCTCATACTCAGTCTATCTGCCTTTTCTATCTTTGTTCTTGGTATATGTTTTAAGATAAAATCAAATTGTGACAAATATAATATTTATTGAGCCTATTTATAATTCAACTTTTGTACTTCATAAAGTATTTTAGATTCTTATAATCTGTTCAGAGCTCAAACTTGAATTTTATACTCTCTAATAAATATCTCCAGTTTTCCAAACTCCTAATGACTACCAGCATTTCCTTGTCATAGATGTTGTAGTTTCTTTCTGTTTTGTTAAGAGATTTTGACAAGTAAGCTACTACTCTCCACTTTCCATCTTCACATTCTATCAATAAAACCCCTTCCATTGTATAATCCAATTTATTCTCATTTTTATTTAAATATGGTACTGCTAATACTGGTGCTTTTGTAAATCTCTTCTTCAACTTCCTAAATAATTTCTTCTACTTCTCTGTCTAATTCCACTTCTGATCTTTCCTCACCAAGTCATGCAATAGTTTGGCTGTGGATGGGAAATCTTTAATAAACTACTAATAGTAGCTGGCTAGTCTTAAAAACTTCTATATATTCTTGACTCCTTTAAGAGTTAGCCAATCTAACACTTCTTTTGTTATGATGCATATGAGGACTAATATTTTGTTCAACTCTCTTGTCAACCCTATCACAAACTGAGGCCCTCTATCTAATATAATACTCTCTGGCAACCCATGCAACTTTCACACATTATTCCTAAACAACCTTACTAACCTTTCTGCTGTTATTTTTTCCATTATCACCACAAAGTGTGACATTTTTGAGAACCTATCGCATACTACCAAGATTGAATCATAGCTTTTTGACACCAGTAACTTTGTAATAAGATCTACCAATATATGCTGCTATGGTTTCTCCAGTACCTCGTTAGGTCTTAATTTTCCTGCTGGCATCTCTGCTCTATTCTTCATTCTCTGACACTGATCACATCCCTCCACATATCACTTTACCTCCTTTGTAACTTTTGGCCACCAATAGTTCTTAGTAACTAGTTCTACCATCTTCTACTATCCTCCATGTTCTGTTATTGGCGTATCATGATGAAGCTGCATAATATCTAATCTCAACTTCTTATCTCTTGGCATATATACCTTCTCTTCTTTCAACACTAAATTGTCCTCTATCTGCCATTCCTTATTTCTCAATACTTTAATCCCAGCCTTTTCTTTTACTCCTTCGATCAACCACTGTTTCCTATCCATTGCTCTAATCTCTAACCACTTTCTTTTTAGCATCTCTTGATTTTCATTATCTTTTTCTACTCTTTCTGCCCAATCCACTCTTCTACTCAAACTATCAGCTTGTCCCATACTCTTGCCAGCCACATGCTTCAAAGAGAAATCAAATCTTGACAAATATAAGGCCTATCTATCCTGCCTTCAATTTAATTTCTGAGCCTTCATGAAGTACTCCAAGTTTTTGTGATCTGTCCATATTTCAAACTAATCCTTGGCTTCTTCTAAGAAATGCTCCCATGTTTCTAAGCATTGAATGATCACTAATATTTCTTTATCATGGATTTTATAGTTCCTTTTTGCTTTATTCAATGATTTGGAAATATAGGTGACTGGCCTCTAATAACACTCCTCCTGTTGCAAAATCTAATGCATCTGCTTCTACTCTCATTTCTCTATCTAGGTCTGGTGTCACCAAGACCAGCTCTGTCATAAATCTCTCTTTTAACTCCTCAAATGCTTTCTGCTGCTTCTCTCCCCAACTCCACTTTGTCTCTTTCCTCGTCATCTCATGCAACGGCTTCACAAAATCTTTGACAAACTATCTGTAATAGTTTGCCAACTCCAAAAACTTCTGCACATCTTTCACACTCTTCAGTACTGGCCACTCTACTACTCTTTGAACCTTTTCCCTCTCCATCCTTACTCCATCTTCTCCAATTACCACTCCTAAAAATCCCACTTCCCTAACCTTCCACATGCATTTTTCTGGTTTTACAAAAAAATCATTTTCTTCTAACCTCCTCAATACTTCCTCTACTATTTTGTCATGTCCTTCCTCCATCTCTGTCACTATCATTATATCATCAATAAATACTACTATCTTTTCTTCTACCACTAAGTCTCTTAGCAAATCATTCATCATTGCCTGGAACATTGCTGGTGAGTTAGTTAACCCAAAGAACATTACTATGGGTTCAAATGACCCTTCTGGCATTGAGAATGCTGCCTTCCATTCATTTCCCTCTTTTATCCTCATGTTGTTATATCCCCATCTCAGGTCCATCTTTGTAAACACCTTCTTTTTCCCAATACTATCTATCAGATCTGAAATTAGTGGCAATGGGTAATTGTTTTTGATTGTCCAACTGTTCAGATATTTATAGTCCTGCACCATTCTCTTCTTCCTATCTTTCTTCAGCACAAAGAACACTGGTGATGTCTGTGGTGACTTTGATGGCCTAATATACCCCTTTCTCAACTGATCCTTCACAAACTTCTGAATTTCCTCTCTTTCTACTCTTGATAATGGATATATCTTTCCCTTTTTCAGCACAAAACCTTCTCTGAGATCTATGGCATGATCCCAGGCCTTTCTTATCAGCATCCTCTCTGACTCTTTCTTCTCAAATACCTTCAAATACTTATGGAACCGTCTTAGAACCATTTCTTCCACTGTTCTCAACTCTATCAAATCTTCTTCTTCATTTCTTTCTTCTTCTTTCTCTTCTATTATTCTCACTATTGCTATCTCCTCATCTGTTGTTGGTCTTCTAAACTCTTCACTTTCCTCTTTCTCTTTCTGCTTCTGCCATCCTGACTTCATCTGTCTTCCCATTCTCCATTTCTTTCCACATTCCTCTGGACACCTTGTCATTTGTACTTCTCCTGTTCTCCAATCTATCTCTGGGTTATGGCATACTAGCCAAGGCATACCCAATATAACCCTCTATTTCTGCCCTTCTATTACATTTATTGATGTTCTCTCCTTATGTTCTTTGAAAAATATTTCCACTTCTACTGTATCTACTATTGGCCCCACATAGTTGAATGTGCCATTGACATTCCTCACATAAATTGGTCTTTCCAACTTTATTCTTCTAAATCTATGCTTCCTTGCAAACTCATTACTCATTACCAGCCCTGTTGCTCCACTATCTAACAATGCATCCACCACAATTTCTTCTTCCTCTTCCTCCTGCTTTAACCCAATCTTCACCATCACCTCTCTTAATAATTTCTCCTTCTTTTCTCCTTTTTCCTTCTTCTTCTCTACTTCTGTCTTTTGTACTTCTACCCCCCTCTTTGCTCTTTCTTCCATCAAAATCATTTTTCTATCTTTTTCCACTTCACTTCCACTTTCTTCTTCTCTCTGCATCACTCTATCTCTCAATGCTTCAAATATATTCGAGGGCATTTGTACCGATCCCTCTTCCTCAATATTCCTACAATGATGGGCGATTTGCCCAAAACCTCCACAAACAAAACACTTTTTCTCCTCTATCACTCTCTGTCTATTCTCTTCTCTTCTTCTTTCCTATATCTCCTGTCTTCTCCATTCCTTCTCTGCTCTTCTCTCTTCTCGTAATCTCATTTCTTCTACTCTCCTCCATTTGTCATCTATTTTTCTCTGTTCCTCCTTCTCCTCTCTTTCCCTTCTTTCTTCTTCACTTTTTCTTATACATTCTTCTCTCCATCTATTATTCTCTTCTTTTTCTCTCTCTCTTCTTTCCCTCTGTAACTTCTGTCTTTTTTCTTGTTTTTTCTTTTCTTCCCTTTCTGTCAATATTACTAACATTTTTTGCAGCTCCAACATTCTTTTACTGTTTTCTATTATCATATTCATCAACTTAACTGCCTCTTCTTCTCCATATTCAGCTGAGTCAAATCTACCATCCCTGGATTCATTGCTGCCATGTCATTTGCCAACAGAAACTATCTCTTCTTCAAACAAAAATCTCTCTCTCACTGCCTTATTGTTGACAATGGTAATCCTTCACTATTGTCTTAACAGTAGTATTGTCTCTTCCAAAAAATATTCCTCTGTAAGTACTAGCCAGTATTCTTCTTACCCAACCTCACACTGTCTACTAACTACCTGTCTACTGTCTTACTGACTACTGCTCTAATTGAATTCCTAGCTACTATCTCTAAGAAGGGAATCTCTAATCTAGGTGTTCCTTAATAGACTATGCCACTGCTCTGCATGAACAGGTCACAAGGAAATCCTGCAGTACAAGCCTTCTACTTGAATATAGCTATCTATTGTTATGATTGATGCCTCCAGGATGCAGCATGGAGAAGGGCAAAGGGTATGATGACACGATTGGCTGCGCCATAGTAGTCTCAGTCAGTGCCTCATGTAGTAGATGCTGCAACCTTGCTTTATCCCGACAATCTCTTTGTTGCATATACCTTATGTACTATATATGGTTTTCTTGTTTTACTCTTTTTTACTTAGTATATATAGTGTAAATACTCTCCTGTATCCTTATGCTTTACCACTTGAATCCTATCCCTTAATCTCTTCTCAAGTCTTTGCCTAAGTGCAACCTGAGCTCTAGCTTAAGGTTGTAACATCTACCACGTCCACAAAAGGTAATATGACCAATGTACATGAGTGGGCTACTATGCAAATGACTGGCTAAGCTTCCCCTGCCTAACTAGTGTACTCCTTAAGTCTAGGGCCTGGCTATATGTCTTCTTGACTTTGGGCATGCTGCCCTCAGTTGAGGATGATAAAGAGTAAAGTAAAGAAAATAGGAGTCCATGTGATGCAGAGTCCCAGAAGGTAGTCAAGTTCTACTGTTGTGGCAACCACTAGACACAAAGTCCAATAATCACACAAGCAAGTAAAGCTCAAAGTAGGCTATCAATGTGAAGATTACAAGAGAACTCAACAAGGAGTCTCTGCTGTATTACTACCCTATTTATATAAATTACAGATAGTCTATGGTACTAATAATTAACCCTATTCTAAAGTCCATATGTTGTCTATGAGTGCACCATGTGTATACCATAAGATAAACATACTGTTGACATGCTCCTTGATATTATCTATCTAGTCCATTCTAGTCTACTCTAAGCCTATAACCTCATATCATGTGATATGTTATGTGACTGCAGTCACATGCCTCTTCATTGTCAAGAAAAAGAAAAAGAAAAAGAAATTTAAAAGAAAAGAAATATAAAATCAAGAAAAATAGATAAAAGAAAAAGAAAAATGTTAGTCCTCACATGCATCATAATATCTTTCATCTTTTCTTTCTCCACCTTAATTCTATTTAGTCCAATCACTACTTCTAAGAATCCTACTTTTCTAATCTTCTACTTGTATTTTTCTGGTTTTACACAAATCATTTTCTGCCAGTTTTTTTATTACTTCCTCTATTACTTTATTATGTTCCTCCTCCTCCTCTATCTATACTATAACATCATCAATCAAACTTGCTACTTTTCCAGTATCAATCAAATCCCATAAAAATCTTGTTCATCATTATTTGAAATGCTGCTAGAGAGTTTGTAAGTCCAAAGAATATTACAGTTGGTTTAAATAACCCTTCCAGTATTATAAACACTATCTTTCATGTTAAGACTTAGACTCAAGTGATGGAGTAAAAGAGGAACCTTGTATAAGGTTTATATAAGAGAATTCAATAGAGTTTCTAAGTATAATCTATCTATCTTATATACATTGGGCTCATGGTCTGTGCTACACTAATCTACTCTAAAGGATATGTGTTTATCTTAAGGTCAATATGTATACTGTATGATGTTACAACTCAAAGATCTTAGAGTTAATTAATGAATAAAACTCTGTATTAAGGTTAACACAAGAGAACTCAATAGAGAATTCTATACAAGATTGTCTACCTTATATATTACTGGTTCATAGTCTGTACTCTCCTACTTTAGCCTACCCTAAATGACCATGTGTTTGTCTTAAGGTCAATATGTATTAAACATGCTAGATGACATCATCATATTAGAACCTTCTATGTCCTTCCATCATGACCATGTGACTATGATAGTGTCATGTGACATGTGTGACCCATTGTGTGAATATGACATCATACTAAATTCTAACCCTAAATAAAATAGAAATAAAAATAAAATGAAAAATGAAAAAAGAAAAGAAACAAGAAAAAATAGAGTTTATTGTTCACAATTCTAACATATAATGTCATTATTTTAGAATCTTCTATGATGTTCTTTGTGATATATAATCATGTGACTGTGACTTGGAATAGCATTATATGACAGATATGTAACTATTTGTGACTGTTATATGTGACATCACACTGAACTCTAAGTCCAAGAAATAAAAATAAAAATAAAAATAAAAATAGATAGAGTCCACTGTCTTCAACTCTAACATTCTACTCATCTCCCTCTTTTATCTATACATTATTATAACCCTATCATAAGTCTAACTTAGTAAATACTTTTTTTATACCAATATTTTTACAATGTCTAAAATCAAAGACAAAAAGTAATTGTTCTTTATAGTCTATTTATTTAAGTATCTATATTTAAGTACCATATATTTCTTATCATTTTTCTTTCTTAATGAAAAACACTGGTGCTATTTGAGGCAACTTCAAGAGTTTGATATACTCTTTCCTTAGTTGTTCTTCAATGAACTCATGTACTTCTTCTCTCTTCTCTCTTGATAATAGATACATATTTTCTTTTCTTGGTATAAATTCTTCCTTCACCTCTATTGCATGATCCTATACTTTCATTATTGACATTCTCTCACTTACTTTGTTTCTGAAGATATGAATCTATTTGTGAACTTTGGAAGAGCCAATTTCTTAGCTTTTTTCTCTGACTTTACTACTTCTTTCTTCTTATCCCAAATTCTCTATTCTTCTGCTATCCTTTTTACTACTATCATTATTTTCTTCTTTGGTTTTTTCTTCTTTCTTCTGTTTCTTCTCTTTTTGCTTCTTTCTCTCTTCTTCTTTCTTCTCTTCTTCTTTTTGTTTTTGCCACCAAAGTTTTCCCTACTTTAGTCTCCACTACTTTCCACATTCTTCTAGACATTTTGTTATTTTCACTTCCCCTGTTCTCCAGTCAATTTTGGAATTATAATGAGCAAGCCATAGTATTCTCAAAATTACACTTTATTTCTAACTACTGATCATATCAATCTCTATCCTTTCTCTGTGTCTCTGGTAATAAATATTAACTTTTGCTATGTGCTCAATTGGCCTCTTCTTGTTGAAGAAACTATCCATATTTCTTATATATAAATAGATCTTTAATTTAAATCTCTACTTCCTAGAAAACTCCAAACTCATAACCAAACCTGTTGCTCTACTATCTAACAACACCTCTACTATTACTCCTTCTTGCATATCAATTCTTTCTAGTTCAATTTTTTACTGTTACTTTTCTTAGCATACTTCTATTTAAGTTGCAACAGAATATATTATCTATTACTCTACTACTAAGTATTACAAACTTATATTTTGTCTTCTCTGTCCAATTGTTCTCCTATTCCTGCAGTGTCTTGCAATATGACCAAATCTTCTGCAATTATAATAATTTCTTCTACAATCTACATCTATCATATATAGATTATGCTGACAGGAGTTAAACAGAAAAGAGGTTATAGTAGGATGCAACAAGAACTATGCAATACTAACCCTTAACTACACACTAAAGAATTCAAAGAGGATAATATCAGTATCAGGAGTTGAAAGAAAAAGAAACAATAATATATTAAAAGAAATATATGAGTAACATCCACAGTTCAAAATAGAAAAAAAAAATGAAAAAAATAAAGTTTACTGTCTTCAACTCTGATATGGAGGTCTCAGATGTTGGTATGGAAATCACAAAATCTGATGAATACAGAGAGTTGTCAGAAAATAATGAGATTGCCAATAGTATATTGGCTGTAATGCAAGATAGAACAGGATTTTTTCCACAAAGATAGATGGAAAGTTATTGATCCATTTGCCCAGTCAATCAACAGATTGTATCAGAGTTAAAGATAATAGACTTAATATTTTTATTTTTCTTTCTAATTTCTATTGTAATTTTTGAACTTAGGATTAGGAGTTAGTTGTGATATTACATGTGACTGTCACAAACTGTCACACATCAGTCACATGTCACATGATCACACAACATATAGAACATTGTAAAAAGTCCTAAAACAAAATAACATTATACAATATGTTTTATAAATGTTGATATTAAGAATAATATATAGCCTTTTAGGATAGGCTAATGGAAGTGTAGCATGAACCAGTAGTCTAGTGTATATAAGGTAGACAGTTTTGTACTTGGAACTCCATTGAGTTCTCTTATGTAATTCCAATACAGTGTTCTTTTTCTTGATCCACTCTAAGGTCTTGAGATTATAACAGATTGTGTTAGATAAGCCAGTTGTATCCAAGAACCAAAGAGTAGAAAGAATCAAACAGAGTGATATAGAAGTCTAGATTCATATATTTACTAGAGAGAAATTATAGACAAAGTAGTAATTTGGAAATATTGCTGTTTTATAGGCTATTAATAGGATTATAGAGGGGGAGAGATGGCATAGTGGAAGAGACCCCCGTCCATATGTATTATGCCTACCTCAAACCTACTTGAGGTTATGGGTTCAATTCCTTAGTAATTCTTTGTGTTGGGTAACTGCATAAAAAGGTTAGGGTATTGATACTCCATACATAATTCCTCCTGTAGGCATGGACTGCCATCGTGCCCCGTGTAATAAATTGTTGACTTAAAAAAAAAAAAAGGATTATAGAGGTTTTTAAATGGTAAGTATTTATAAATTTTGAGTTGACAAAGCAATGAGTAGACTTAGAGTCAACTAGAGTGTTATAAACTTAGGACCTTAAAGTTGGTCAAAGAAAAGAACTTTATATTAAAGTTAATATAAGATAACTTGATAGAGAACTCTGTATAGGATTGTCTATCTTATATATCTAAAACTAATGGTCTATGCTCTACTAAATTATCCTACCCTAAATAACTACATGTTTGTCTTAAGATCAACATGTATATAACATATTATATGATATTATTCTTCTAGAGCCTTTTACCATCTTCTATTGTGACATATTATTGCATGACTGTGACCTGTGACATTATGCTAAACCCTAACCCTAGTTCCTACAGTAAAAATAAAAGAAGAAAGAGAAGAAAGAGAAAAAGAAAAAAGAAATTGAAAATATATAGAGTTTACTATCTTCAATTCTAACATAGAGCTCAAAACAGGGTTTTATTAAGATGGTTCTGACCAAGAACCAAGAAAGAAAACAAAAAAATAAAGAGAGAGTTAGGGTCTGGAAAAGTAGATATATTAAGCCAGATAGAACTTATTGGTGTACAAAGAAGTTCAATATAGCTTTCAGTCTATATAGAGCTCTGGAAGTCACTTTTTATTTTTTAGAGGTTTCTCAAAAGCAACTACTGAAGTACTATAGCTCTTAGAAGTGATTATACTTTGCTTCTTAAGGCAAAAGTTCAGCTTGTAGTCTTTAGCCCTATAATAGAGATACAGATTATTTTCAAGCCACTTCTTATACTTGTTATTGGTCAACTTGCCATTTTTGGCTAGCTTGGAAGAGAAATCCACTCATAGAGAATTTTATTACTTTTTGGAAGCAGAGAACAAAGTATTAGATGCTTTGAAAGATAAGCATTTGGCAGATGAGGCCACTAGAGATGATTGGGACCAATTTTGGAGGCTTACAGTATTAGCAGTAAAGAAAGTCTTAACTTGCTTCTGGAAGTAAGACTTAAGAGCCTCTTTCCCTGCCTGCCATATACAATTGTGCTTGTAGTTACACTTCCAGTAGCAGTTATTGCTTAGGTATATATATCTTAGAACAAGATTAGTTTATCTTGTTTTTAAATAGAGATTGGATCTTGAATCTAATTGGAAAAACTTTGGTAGTAGTAGTGGCACAGAATACTCTTTTCCTAACCTAATTAGGAGGCATAATATATAAAATCTACATTGTAAATAGTGATCTTGTTGCCAGGCTTCATGTGGAGGTTATTTAGCATATTTACTACTTTATAAACAGGGTCTGAATGACTGAAATGTCAATAGAGTTTATTAATAAACCAGTTTCAATTTGAGAGCTAGTTTTGAAAGATGCTCTGATCTTCCTGGCTAAGATCTACTTCAAACTAGTCTTGGGTGACTTCCAAAAGATACATCATTGCAAAATTGATCTTTGTAATGTCTATATCAAACAGCACAGTATTTGCACAAAAATAAAAACAACATTGAAATCATTGAACTTGTTAGACTTGGTGCTGCTGAAAGTGTTGAGAATATGGGTTTTAGTTTCCTTATAATTAGTTATAGGACTGGGGGTTTGATTAGTATTAAGTAACTTAGCAATATAACCAAGAATATCAGCTAGTTATTTATTAGTAGTATTATTAGAGTTTTGACCAGGAGTGAGTAGAAGATTGTTGAGAAATATTAGGTTGATTAGTAGTAGGAGCATTCTTTCAATTGGGGTCATTGTCTATAGAGACAATACTAGGGCCTGGGGCAAGTAAAACTGTTCAAGTTGCTTGAATGGTATGAGTTGGAAACTGTGAAGAAAAATAGCCTCTTTATTGAAGTTGTCTTGAGTACTGTAGGATGTTCAGAGAGAAGACATCTGAGAGATGGTCATCTAGATGAGAGACAGAGTTTAATTTAATGGAGTTCTAAGTGGTGAGACAGAGGCTGACACAAAGTGGATCAAAACCTTTTAGCAGAAAAAAGCTATTAAACTTAGAGAAGAGCAACTTAGAAGCCAAAAGGATTGCAGACAAAACTGTACAGAAGTGACAGCAGACTTGGGAGTCTGATAAAAAGTAACAGTATTATAGAATGATCTTGACTTTAGCTTATGTATTGTGCTGTTTATCTGCTACAGGATTGCATCTTCAGAAGTAGATTGGAGTCCAAGAGAAGTGAATGCTAATAAAAGATGTATCACCAAAGAACACTGGAGTTTAGAGCTCAATTATAGTTATTAATTATCAGACTAGTGAAATACAATGTATCTACTAGTCTTTATATATATATACAAGCCAAACAAAAGAAGAACTCAGAGGTTTTAGTGGTGAAACACTGATAGGAATTAATATAAGAGAATTCCATTATAAAAGACTGAGTTGGATAGAAGTAAACTCTGCTATAGAAGACTAAGTACTCATATTGTTTGGATAGAGAATAACATCACCACAGGAGATATGTTATAAAATAATACTGCTACAAGAGATGAGCTATTATTGGATGTTAGAAATAGATAACACTGTTATAGAGAACAGGCTATTGTTGAGGTTGGACTTAGTATATGACAAGAGTATAGAAGTTGAGTTAAAAGAGCTCTTCAATTATAGAAAGCACAAAGGCTACTTTCTCTTCACTATTATATTTAAGAACTATTTTGTATATACAGATATTCTCTGGAGTGATAGAAAGGTCTAAGAAAAGAAGGTCAATTACTATGTTAGTATGACCTTGAATGTTTAAATAATGAGTAGGAAAAGAAAGTGCTGGAATAGAGTACACAAGACTATAAGAGTTTACTAAGTTCCTCAAGGCATGGCCAGCTATAGAATGTGAAGAGATAAATCTCATTCAGCATCCCTAAAATTCTTTTCCATATACAATAAGTTAGGAATGTTTAAAGCTTTATAAAATAAGAAGTACATAGTAGTATAAAGGTTATTGGAGTAGACATTTATAAGAAATTGATATCTTCTTTTGCTGAAGAAGAATAGAAGCTAAATATCTCTATGGTTGACTATATCTCTCTTAAAAGCAAAACAAAGTCTGGACAGTTTGAAGTAAATAAAATACATAACTCTAGGTATTTAATCAGAGTTCTGTGGAAATTAGACCATCTGGGTCTAATCTGGATTAATGAGAGTACTAACAACTTTATCACCTTGGGTTGTAGTAAATAGTGTAAAGTGAATAAAACTTTGGGGAGATTTCTGGATAAACAGAATATCATACAAGTTTTTCTATGTTTCAAAAAGGTTGTCTACCAGCTCATAGTTCTTGTGAACATTCTATGAATAAATACAAAGTTATATATAAGTTCTTGGACTTTGCTTATCTCAGGAACTAGAAGTTAAGAGCTCAAGACTGTGATACTTTGATATATAACTAAGAGAGCCATACAGATAATTGTATGTTTATATTTTCTTAGGCCAAATAATAGAATACTATGATTAAAAGAAATCTTATCTTATCTGTTTAATCATTCTTAGGATTATATTATACTAGACATACTTATTGACCATCCCTATTAGAGCTAGTTATGGTATTATAGTTGACTTGTTCAAAGTATATCTTAGTAGCCTTGTTAGCATGCCATTGCCTGTCAAAGCAATAACACTAGAATGGACACTTGTTGTTATTAGTAGTATAGTTCTTTTTACATTTCAAATATTTGAAAGTGTGAGAATAAGATGTACTGCCTTTCTAGAAGAGTTAGACTTAGAATTGGTCTTATAATACTAATTTTATGGTTTTCCATTCTGTGTAGATTATCACATTTTTAATATTTAGTACCTTGAGTGTGACAAGCATGTATTGAGTGTCTCCAATGCCAGCAATTGCAACACTGAGCAACCCCAGGATATATAATAGTCTCTTAGACTATAACAGTATGTTGCTCAAAGTTAAATAAGTGATTAATGAGAGTTCTGTCTTTAGAGCCTTTCTAGAAGTTTCAAATGTTAACTTAGATTACTAACATATCAGAGCTAGGAAACTTCTTCATAATATGAGGCAAAGATACTAATATAATATTTTTAAAAGGGAAAAGCTAGAAAGAGCTATTACTATCTAAACAAGAGTAATTAATAAAAAAGTATTAAAGTTCTAGTAGAAAACATCTAAATTATTTTAAAAAAATTTAGACTAAGATAAGTAAAGCTTCATCTTAGTAATCTCACTAAAACTAGCAGTTTTCTTCAACTACTTATTAGAGTTACAGATTGTAGACTCTATTTTATTTTTATTTTTGTTTTTATTTTCTAAATTCTTTTATTTATTTATCAGAACCTAGGGTCAAGATGTGATGGTTACATGTCACATGATATAAAGATAGATATAAAAGGTTCTGAGATAAATAACATTATAAAATATGATAACAGTATGTTAACTTTATGGCAAGCACATATACTTTAGGATAGGTTAGTATAGTGTATAAATGTCAGGCGCGGTTCACACCGGGGTGGAAGTCTGCAGAATGGACTCAGAGATGAGCGGACTTGTGGAATGACCTTGGCTTCAGCTTATGTGCTGCGCCGTCTGTCTGCCGTGTGGTCGCAACTTCAGATGAGAGAGAGAAAGTCTGAGTGGAAGTGAGTACTGATTTGATTGGTGTGTCGCCGTTGAACACCGGAGATTGAGTTCAATAAGAGGTTATCTTTGTCGATTATCAGACTAGCGAATTA
>Ga0157363_1003743_pt1 | contig 13827 bp, 13 predicted proteins | sample AttsexASBM1_FD_111477 | JGI IMG/M metagenome (GOLD analysis project Ga0157363, IMG submission 111477) | Fungus gardens microbial communities from leaf cutter ant in Ribeirão Preto, State of São Paulo, Brazil - Atta sexdens ASBM1 | ecosystem: Host-associated > Fungi > Mycelium > Unclassified ...
CGGAAAAGCGGAAACCAATCAGAACTCGCGAAAAGACAGAAGCAGACAAACTAAATGCTGCCTACTTCGAGTTCCATCAAAGTGTGAATTCTTATTTTCTCTGTTCTTTGTTCCTTTTATTGTGCGGAGCCCTAAAGAACAGCAGTGATAAAACTCATGGCACATACAAAAACGTAAGGCCGTAATCAGTAAACGAATTGCCCAATCACGATAGAGACCATAAGACCAGTAGCGAATCCAATCTTATGCAGTCAATTAGAATTAAACATAGGTGTAGAAATCGACCAATCATAGTTGATTATTTTTCTCTCATTCAACTATGATTGATCGATTTCTAACCTACTCCTTAATCCACTATTGCTTCTACCCATTGTAGACATGCATTCGGATCTGAGCACAAGAATTGTCGTACACTTACTTATGCCCGTATTCATAGTCAGACTTGTACTTAAGGCTTCCTTAATATTCTTATCTTTAGATATTCAGCAGTCAATGAAATAATTCGTAGAGTATCTAAAGATAAATTTAAGGAAGCCTTAAGTACAAGGTCTAACTATGAATACGAGCATTAGAGACTTAAGTTGTAGACGTAAGTAACGCACAAGCTTTGGCGTATGACGTACGATTTATTGCCGTCTCTTGGAGACATGGCAATAAGTTGTACGTCATACGTGAAAGCTTGTATGTTATTTACGTCGATAATTTAAGTCTAAGTAAGCATTACGACAATTCTTGTGCTTAGACCCTTACGGTCTTATGTTTTTGTATGTGCCATGAGCTTAAGCAGTGGCAAGATGAATGGCTTATGGTATGTGGAGGGGATGCGCGACGGCGCAGCGCTGGCAATGCAGCTACGTAGGTGCCTTCTCTGATCTCTCCGTGGCGTGGAGTATGCTAGAGTATGCGCGTTCCTTTTACTTGATTTTCTGATGTGTAACTCGTCTGCAATGTGGCATCTCTGTGATCAGCCACAATTACCACACAAAGTGGATAAATCTGTGGAATCGACTACGAAACGGATCTTATGACTCGTCTACTACTCGTCCGTCGATGGCGCAGTCGTCGAGCTCAAGTACGCTGTTAATGCTGTACGAGTGCGACGTGCGACAGGTCAGGCTGCGGTGGACTGCGTAGGGAAGGGAAGGGAAGGGATGAGCGATGTGAGCGTGAGCGTGAGCGCAACACGAAGAGGACTAGGAGTAGAGGACTGAGGAGAGGAGGTGGTCAGCAGTCGCGGTGAGCGGTGAGTCGTGTGTGTCGTGTGAGGCTTCACGTAACGTCGATGCTGCATCCGCGTGATTCGCGCGTCGTTTATTGTCAAGCAACAGCAGTAGTAATAGTAGTAGCAGCAGCAGCAGCAGCAGTAACAACAACAACAACAACGATTGGAACACCGACATCAAGGAACATGATCGATCCGGGAACTCGTGGCAATGTGCTTGCGCGACTAATCCGGGTCGAGTAGCGACGTGAGACGACGTCCTACTCGTGGTGCCTGGCGCCGAGGCTTTCGCTCGAATTTTAAGTGCGTGCATGCTAGCCAACGCGTGACGCGTCGGAAGTAGCTACAAGTACCGTGCCTCTGAAATCGGAATCATGGGCTCGAGAAATCTCGAAAATCGTCCCTGTGGGAATGGGAATCAATCACGTTGCGCCCAAGATATGGCTTGCGATCGCACCGAGACCGACTTTGAGTTCACGGTACCGCCGGAAGCACCGGTGTTTGAGCCGACCAACGAGGAGTTCCACGACCCCCTCGCCTACATCGCCAAGATACGACCGATCGCCGAGAGATCCGGCATCTGCAAGATTAAACCGCCACCCGTGAGTAGCACAGCTCGACCGTCAGCGGACACATGGCAGCGAATCCTATGCGCGTCATCTCTTTGAAACATTGTCCTCCGTGTCATCATCGACATTGTCGTCGTCGTCGTCGTCATCGTCATTATCGTCGACAGGATCCTTCCGCTTTCTTTTCTCATACAACCTAAGAGAAAAGGCATATCCTCGAATGAGGAGTGCGCGACCTCGTTTTTGTGTACTACGATGCATTTTTTTAAATATCTCTCTCTCTCTCTCATTCTCTCTCCTTCTCTCTCGACGACGATTACAATATGTTGACGACGACGACGAAAATGAAAAAGAAGGTCTAATGGTACGAATCTTCCACATGATTCCATAAATTCGCACATCGTTTTTTCTACGGGATCTCCATTTCTTCGTTTGTGAAATGTAACAACCGTACGTATCACGTATCACGCGTTACGTCGGGCAAAACTGCGAGAAGGGAAAAAAAACTGGGAAAAAGAATAGACGCCAGAGATTAAACAAAGTGAGAGAAAAAAAATCTTTTCTCCGTTCGACAATACTTTTCAAAAATTACCAATAACATCGATGACAATGACGATATATCAATAAAACAATAATGGAAACATCCATACAAATTAAATAAAAATCAGTCGTGATCGGTTCACGTTTAAATTATGATAACTGCGATCGGTGCGACGACCGCCATATAAAATGGCCGAGAGGACACGATGGTCACCTTTTCGGAAAAACGGGGAAAGAGGATAATCGCAAGATTTGTTTCGATTTTAACGGGCAGAACATTTCGCGATGTCGCGCGTCGACGCGATCCCCGTTATTCTTGCGCAAGTAACGAATGCGCTTTCCGAATGTGACGAATAAACTCTCGTCGTCGCTTTCACACCCTTCGATGTCTTGGTTCGGGTGCGTCTCGAAAATCACCGGACCTCAAATTGTAGTCTTCATCAAGGGCGTGTTCCTGTGTTCCAAGGGAATCTCATCACTAGGCTCGTTGCAGATCGCTGCATGACATAATTTTTTTCCGCGCTGTCGTCACCTTTCACTCGGCGAGCTCTCGACCATAGCAGGGCTCTCCCGTGTGATTCGGTTCTATTTGCCAACGCGAAATCTTTCGCGATCTTCCCACCTGTAAGCGTTGTTTGGTCGTTTCCCGAGTGGATGGCTTCGTTATTCGTTCATCACACGTCGTTGGTTTATGCCACCATTAGAAACGATTTACGCCACCATCTTGTTTCCGCATATAAAGAGGAAAAATTCCAATGACGCCGGAAATCATGACTTCTTCCTAAAACCATGGGTGGAGCGAATATTGGGACAGATTCGCGAATAATGTTCCTTGGCTCGCGTAATCGACGCTAAACCGGATGCGTGACAAAATGTAGAAATGTCATCGACGAGATTTCGCGATATAGGTGTTCGAGAATATCTTCTAAAAAAAATGCGTAGACATTTATCTAATGACAATTGCTGAATACACTTATAAGCGTAGCGATCGTATCCGACTTACATATTTGAAGGCTAAAATTTCATATTTTTGCGTTTTCTTTTTCCTACAATGTACTTTTCTCTCCTGAGAGAAATAGTTCTACTCATCTAAGAAATTTCCGACTGCACTGCTTCGCATCACAAATTTTCAGCACATCGAGATAATGGTAATCTCTAATAACCGTAGAAATCGTGTCCAATTCTCAGAGAAAAAACATTACCATGCGAAGGTGAAACGATAACGCATTTGCGATTATATTCGCGTCATTCTTCTTCGAAGTATAAGCCTGCCCGTCAAAAGCGTCAAGGCGCGCCACAAACTCTCAAGTAATTATTGATTTTTACCTACGCCAGCTAATCGATACCTAATAATTGGTCCGGCTGTAGCTGATTGTTTATTCTCTCTCCCACTCCTCCCCTCCTCCCCCTTCTTTATCTCTGCTAAAAGAAATTTATTCTATAAACAATCTCTATAACGTTCTGTTCCCCGATACGATCAACAATTTACGAGTGATGCATAATTACGATACAATACGCATTGTTTATTTTATCTAATCATTTTCAACATATCATATCGGAAGGAAAGCTCGGACCTGTTTTGTTTATTCTTCTAGTACTTACCTGGAACTTACGTGAAAAAGTGTAATGTGATGTGGAAATTTGTCAAAGATAGTGCGCAATGTCAGCTAATTTTCGAGTAATCTTTATCATAATAGCGTTAATATTGATAAAAACTAGACAAGCAAATATAATAGAATTCATTAATCTTGTATTTAATTTTTGTTTAAATGTAAGTTTTCGAGTTTTATTTCATCCCGCAACAAAGCTGTGATTTTTTAATCCTTTTGAAATGAATTTTCAAATATTCCGATCACAAATGTCGCTTTTGTCGTTCGAGAGAAGTACATGGAATGTACACGAATCATATACACGAATGTACATGGAATCGAGGTACTCTCGACATTTTGCAAAAACGAGCTGGAAATAACGAGGTAAACTGCTGCGGCAAGTTTACCTTCGATTTGCTTCGAAATTTTCAAAGCGCGATCGTTGAAAATCCAATAAGGTAGTGAAGTGTAGATTTATCAAAAATCTTGTCATTCGCGAATTCTTCCAAAGAGAATCGATAAAAGAATGATATTTATGACGTCACATCAGAGTTGGGCGCGAGGCTCTCGGGGTGACCGCGTCGTATCTAGAATACGTATACATAATATGCACTTGATACTCGAAATACCTCTGTGTATCCTGATGTTTGTACATTGTAAGACTAAATTTAAAAAATATAAAATCATTTTTTTCGTTGATCTAATACATGTTTATAGTATAATTGTTGAGTGTACAAAATTTAGCTGTATATAATTCTAATTCAAGATTTCTTTTAAATTTATCCGGATTTGCCCATATTTCATTTGCTTCCGGGTTATTATATCATCTTTATCATCTTTAAATCACCATCTTTTCCAGATAGAAAGAATCGTAATATAAATTTGTCTACTCTACGTATCACGATAAATATGCGCGTTGGAATTCTGCTTTCCGAGAATTTTCTGCTCTCTCTCTCTCTCTCTCTCTCTTTAATTTTTGTTCAAATCAACTTACTCCGGTATTGAGCACGATAGAAGAATGATACACTCAATGAGAAGACCTTTAATACTTTCTAGAGAGCTGATATTTTCCCGAGATGCCGCCATTACGGAAGTTGTGTCGTAGGAAGTGCGCGACGTTACACACGGGCGTTGGACGCTCGTAAAACGATTGCTTGATTAATGGACTTTACGATTACTAGCATTTCAACATAGCGTTAAGTAAAATTAAATTATTTGGATTATACTTTGTTGCGATATTAAAATATCGCCGCGCATACAATGCTGGATGGAACCACATATTAATATTATCTAATTGTAAATTCTTCTCAGATCGACCTTTTTTCCTTTCCAATTCTGTTCAAATATTTAAATTCTCATAACACTTCAATATCATTCATTTGCTCCATTAAAATTATATAATTTGTTGAATCTAATCTTTTTATAAACAATGCAATATAAATCATTTGTCATAGAATAAAAAAAATTTATAAAAATATGTAATTAATTAGAGCTACATATCACATGCACGAGATTTGTGTGTACCTCATTTTTTGCGTTTTTTTAAATCAAATAATCTTTGTGCTCATCATATAAGCAAGCTTTCAGAGTGTTTATTGATTATTTTAATTATTTTAGAACATAATTTACACATGGGAGAATTTATATATAGAATATATAGATGTATATTTAGAGACACGATTGTTACACTCTTATGCAGGGTATATTATGAGATATTGATTAATCATATATATAAATATCTCAATAGAAAAAAATTTAGATTTTGCCATACTGACTGAGCCAAATGAAGAATTTCAAGTTCATTGCAGATAAAATACAAATAACAATGCGATTGCCATTTTATAGATAAAATATTATCTGTGTGTGTGTGTGTGTGGGGTGTGTGTGTGTGTGTGTGTGTGTGTGTATGTGTGTGTGTGTGTGTGTGTGTGTGTGTGTGTGTATGTGTGTGTATATTTAATTAGAGATTTCCTGCGAATCATTTTATATCATAATATTATATTACATTTATGCCGGTAAATTACGTGGCTAGAGTTTTTATCAGATCCCAATGAAAGATAAAATCTACACGCTAACATTTTCATTCGAAATTTAATCTGATGTGTATACGTATCTAAGGAGGCAAAGTTTGTTGAAAACTTAATTATCTTCTTATCATTACGCTATCGAACGTTAGTTATATTACAGCAAAGGGCCACGTATACTAGCTGCGCCTCTAGTTACGACCCGAAGTAGTACCGGATCTTCAACTCCTTGAATAAGTAATATCCGTTGTCGATGTGAAGAACGTATATAACCATCCATCGACTGAAATCGAGAATACTTTTCAGAACTTGAACTTTATATATAGAAATGTAAGAAAAAGGAACGAGGAAAAGACAAAACCGAGAATTTTTTCCCTTATCCTCGTATTCTTAATATAAAATTGTTAAATCAAATTTCTTTGATATCTATAAAATATTATATGGCTTGTTACAGAACTGGCAGCCACCATTTGCCGTGGACGTAGACAAGTTCAAATTTGTTCCGAGAATACAAAGGTTAAATGAATTAGAAGCCAAAACCAGGATAAAGCTTAATTTTTTAGATCAAATTGCAAAGTTTTGGGAGCTTCAAGGTTCCTCCTTGAAAATTCCGCTTGTAGAACGTAAGGCTCTGGACTTGTATTCCTTACACAAAATAGTCACGGACGAAGGTAAGTTTTATTTATACATATTTTATTTATTCCGCACTTTATACATTTTATTTCTATGTGTTATTTATAGGCGGTATAGAAACTGTGACTAAGGAAAGAAGATGGGCAAAAATTGCCAATAAATTGGGTTATCCATCTGGACGAAGTGTAGGCAGCATATTGAAGAATCACTATGAGAGAATTTTATATCCGTTTGACGTTTTTAAGCAAGGAAAGACATTGTCAGATATTGTAAGTCAAGTTTTGATCTACAAGAAATTATTCATTACGATGCCAATTTTGAAATTCTTATAAAATTAATTATTTGTAATTTGTTTAACCTAATACATATATGTATATATAAATTATGCAATTATTTTTTACAGTTAATTATAAACTATCCTTTTGTTATAGAAAATTGAACCGGACTCGGACGTTAATGAGAAGAAAGATCGTGATTATAAGCCACATGGCATAATATCTCGGCAGCAAATTAAACCACCGAATGAAAAATTCTCGCGACGATCTAAGCGATTTTCCGGACAAGAAGAAAAGCAAGATGTATCGATTAAACAGGAAGATTGCAAGGAGGAATGCGACTCAGACAATGAGTGCAAGGACAAGATTAAGAGCAGATATTTCAGTTGCGATTTAGATAAAAGTAAAGAACTTAAAAAGTTACAATTTTACGGACCAGGCCCGAAAATGGCCGGCTTTAATACCAAAGAGGGAAAAAAATCTAATAAAACGCGTGGCTTGAAACTCGTTTACGACTTTGATCCTGTAAGTACAATTTGGCCTTCTCCTTATACTACAATATTTTACAATGAAAAAAATATAACAAATATAATTAAATAACTAATTTAATTGTATCATCTTTTCTTTTATTCTTATTTAGTTGGCAAAATATATTTGTCATAATTGCGGAAGAGGCGACAATGAAGAAAATATGTTGCTATGTGACGGATGTGATGACAGCTATCACACGTTTTGCCTTATGCCACCATTGACGGAAATACCAAAGGGAGATTGGCGATGTCCCAAGTGCGTTGCCGAAGAGGTCTCGAAGCCAATGGAGGCATTTGGTTTCGAACAAGCGCAGAGAGAATACACACTGCAGCAATTCGGAGAAATGGCCGATCAATTCAAGAGCGACTACTTTAATATGCCTGTGCATGTAAGTCATTGCTGGCCGTTATGAGAAATATATATATATATATATATATATGTGCGTGCGTGTGTGTGTGTGTGTGTGTGTGTGTGTAAATTTTTTTATCTTCATTATACATTTAATAATTTTTTTTTGTAGATGGTTCCAACATCACTAGTGGAAAAGGAGTTTTGGCGAATAGTCTCGTCCATTGATGAAGACGTGACTGTAGAGTACGGTGCCGATTTGCATACGATGGATCATGGATCCGGATTTCCAACCAAAACCAGCGTTAATTTATTCACTTGTGATCAAGAGTATGCTGAATCTTCGTGGAATTTGAATAATTTGCCAGTTCTACATGGAAGCGTTTTGGGTCACATCAATGCTGACATTAGTGGCATGAAAGTTCCTTGGATGTATGTCGGCATGTGCTTCGCAACATTCTGTTGGCACAATGAAGATCATTGGAGCTATTCTATTAATTATCTACATTGGGGCGAACCAAAGACATGGTATGGAGTACCAGGTTCTCAGGCGGAACGCTTCGAACAATCCATGAAGTCCGCCGCTCCAGAGCTGTTTCATAGCCAACCCGATTTGTTGCATCAACTTGTTACTATCATGAATCCAAACATATTGACAAGTGAAGGTATAAGATTTTTACATGTAATTAAAATTGTAATAAAATAAAATAAGAATGTGTTGTTTTTTTTTTCGTAAAAAAGAGAGGATTAAGATATTTAGGATTCATTTCTAATTCAGACTATTTGATATTTATCTAACGTGCGCAACTGCATTTTCTAAGTTTATAATTGATATAATTTTGTAATTGTTTAACAGGAGTACCAGTATTTAGAACAGATCAACATGCAGGTGAATTTGTCGTGACATTTCCGAGAGCATACCACGCAGGCTTTAATCAGGGTTACAACTTTGCAGAAGCTGTCAATTTTGCACCTGCAGATTGGGTATATAAATTATGATATATTCAAGTTCATTCAAGTACGAATAAAATAAAAGCAATTGAAGTATTAGAACATTCAATTTAAATTCATAAACAAGAGCTACAAGTCAGATTTCAATATATTTAAATTTTAAACAGACATTTCGACTTTATCGTCAGGTCATCTATGTATACACTAAAGATGATCTAACGATAAGGTCGAAATGTCTGTTTAAAATTTAAATACATATATTGAAATCTGGCTTGTAGCTCTTATTGTTATTAATGTTTATTTATTATTATTGAGCCATTTTATAGTATTATTTTTTATTTAAATTCAAATTATAAACTTTACATATACAGAATGTCCTAAAATAATCAAATATTTTATGAACAAGTAGAGCGGACTAAACTGAATCTCGAAAAGTCCTTTATCATTTTGCAATTTTTGCAACAGTTAACAAAACATTAAACATTTACTAAAAATTGCCGAAAATTGGTCAATAATTATTTTACTCAAATATTATCAATTTTCAATAGAAAAATTGCAAGAGACAAAAATTATTTATTTTCTTCTCATAGAACTTTAAGAATTTTTTCAGAATAATTTTTTAATACGGTATTTCTGTTGGTAAAAATAAGATAATATACACACAATATTAAAAAGTTGATAAAAAATTCTGAAAAAATTCTTAGAGCTCTATGAGAAGAAAATAAATAATTTTTGTCTCTTACAATTTTTCTAAAATTGACAGTATTTGAATAAAAAATTATTGAAGCGATTTTCGGCAATTTTTGGTAATTAATATTTTGTTAACTATTGCGAAAATTGCAAAATGGTAGAGGAATGTTCAACTCAGTTTAGTTCGCTCTATCTGCCTATAAAATATTTGGCGATTATTTTGGGACACTCTGTATATCACGATTGTATACAAATTGTACAAATACACTATAAATTGTTTCTTTTTTATCAGCTTAAGATTGGACGAGATTGCATCACGCATTATTCAAATTTAAGAAGATTCTGTGTGTTTTCCCATGATGAGCTAGTTTGTAAAATGTCATTGGATCCAGATTCGTTAGATATCGGAGTCGCAACCGCCACGTATCACGACATGTTGCAAATGGTGGAGGATGAGAAAAAATTACGGAAAAATTTGCTAGAATGGGTAAGAGTTATATAATTTATACAACAATATTTAATACATTACATTTCTAAACATGAAAACTTGTAACATTTTATGACACTCTTTTGATGAAAATTTATTATTTGTTATGTTTTTAAATATTTAATATCTTTTTAATATTTTTTTTAATATTTAATATCAAAATTGTTTTACAATAAACCTCTGAATTTTATATTTTTATTCTTTAACTGCTACTATTGTTGTGAACGCAACAATATAATTTATTTATTGATTCAAAACGTAAATAAAATATTCTATTTTTCATGATATAATGAAAAAAATATTTCATATTCATATTCCGTATTTAATGTAAATGTAACATTAATTCTATAGTTGAGTATGTATAAAAGTTAGTTTTCTGCGCTAAAAATCGATAGAATCTGTGCTGAAAACTCTGGCATATGAATACGATCTTGTTTCTAAGGAATAAGTTCTAATGTGTGAATACTGGCAATACTGTTTTGTCGTGAAAGGTCAATATATTTAGGCCAAGTAGTACGTTATGTGCCAAGAGCGCGCGCACGCCCCACTACACATGAACACACATGCACACGCGATGTGACGCGACGCGACCCGCCGCGCCGCCCGCGCGGCAAAATTCATATATACACGCATCGTGTGGCTGTGGCTGCGGCGTGCCCCTCGCGCTAGCCACCAACCCCGCCAACCATGAACCATTCAGAGCTTGCATTGCCATTGGACCGCCTGTCCACGTTAGATACGTAATTAATGTCGCCACGTATTTTCATTATTGCTGATTCCGTCGAACCTGCTGTTATCGTTGTTGCATTTTCGAGAGTCGTAGTCGTGGCGCTTGGCCTTGACTGACTGATGCTTATTCGTTTCGCCTTTATTCTAGTTATATAACTTACATATAGGTGAGTAAAAAGGTTATGTTTTCCAAGTCTTGTGTGCCATGATGCTAAACGCGCAACTTGGTTTCTCGCGTCTGTTTCGTACAACTTGCTAGAAGCACGTGTTTGTGCGCCATATCCTCGAAGCAGGACGTTGCAGAGCGTTACATTTGTGTTCCTTCTGGAAATGGATACGTGTGCATACGTGTGCGTCTCGGTGAAATACGATTTTTAAATCAATATTTCTTTTAACGTGTTACCTGCGCGTCAATTGTTTCGTTGAAAAATTGCTAAAGTGTAATGAGATAGATTTATCGTATTTGTGTATGAACTTGGATAACTTGTTCTGTTCAGGGTGTGACTGAGGCAGAACGCGAGGCTTTCGAGCTTCTACCAGATGACGAGAGACAGTGCGAAGCATGCAAGACTACTTGTTTTTTGAGTGCGGTTACATGTTCGTGCCACAGCTCGCAGTTAGTTTGTCTGAGACACTTTGCTGATTTATGTACGTGTCCACCAGAGAAGCATACGCTACGTTATCGATATACGTTAGACGAATTACCTATCATGTTGCAAAAATTAAAATTGAAAGCTGAGTCGTTTGACTCGTGGGTAGCCAAAGTAAGAGAAGCGATGGATCCTAAGAATGATAAAATTGAATTAAACGAGTTGAAAGAACTTCTGAATGAAGCTGAGAACAAAAAATTCCCCGAAAGTGAGTTATTGACAGCTTTAACAACCGCTGTGCAAGATGCTGAGAAATGCGCGAGCGTTGCACAACAGCTATTAAACAATAAACAACGCACAAGGTTAGTAAAGATTTTATTGCGGTATTTCATATTATGAATATTGCTATTTGTTTTCATAAAATTCTCATTTTTATAGAACTAGGCAGACAGTTGATACCAAGTATAAACTCACTGTAGAAGAATTAACACTTTTCTATAAGGAAATAACCAACCTATGTTGTGAACTTAAGGAATCAGATGGTGTAAAATTTATACTCGATCAAGTATTACAATTTCAAAAAGATGCAGCAGAATTGGAGTCCAAAGAAGATTGCGACATTGAGAAATTAGAGAAATGCATTGATTTTGGTGATTCTATCTGTATTGAATTACCTCAACTAGTACGATTGAAACAAGTATGTAATCATATATAGATGTAACATTTAATTTTTTCATCAGAAAAAATTTGTTTTAATAAAATCTATTTTATTTTACAGAAATTGACACAAATACAGTGGCTAGATGAAGTAAAATCTCTCCAAGATGATCCAAAATCTGTTAGTCGTGAAGAGGTGATTAAGTTAATCGAAAAAGGCATGACGATACCACCTCATGTCAGTATTGAAAATACATTATCAGAATTGCACGCGTTAACAAAGGCAATTGATAAGTGGGAAGAAAAAGCCAAAGTGTTTCTTAACACCAAAAATAGACGAACCATTGCAGCTGTAGAGGAGTTTATTCACGAAGCAGATGAAGTTGAAGCGTATTTACCGAGTTTAGATACTCTTCAAGATATACTGAACAAAGCAAAGAATTGGACGAAATTGTTTGATGATATACGAGCGAGAGAAAACTTTCCTTATTACGATACATTGGATGACTTGTTAAGAAAGGGAAGAAATATCCCTTTGCATCTAAATGATCTTCCAACGTTGGAATCTACTCTCTTGGAGGCGAAAACATGGAAAGAAAGAACCGCGAGAACTTTTTTGAGGAAAAATTCGCACTATACGCTGATGGAAGCTCTGTCGCCGCGAATCGGCGTCGGCGTACAGGCGATGAAAACTAAGAAGAACAAGGGCGACGAATCCGTAGGCGCTGTTTGTGTTTGTGATACAAAATTGGACGATTCCAGCGACTCGGCGAATGTGGTAGCTGCCTTTAAGCTTGCAGAACAACGCGAAATGGAAGCAATGAGAAGCTTGAGAGAGAGAAATTTAATGAAGATGAAAGCGGAAGCCGAAGATTCCAAGTATTGTGTTTGTCGGCGGCCGAGATTCGGCATTATGCTTCAGTGCGAGCTTTGCAAGGATTGGTTCCACAGTAAGTACAGCAGTTTAAATAATAGAAACTAGCTAAATATTATTATCTAATTCTAATTAATATCTAATAAAAATGTATGAATTTTTATTTCACAGCAAACTGTGTACCTTTGTCTAAGACACTGTACAAAGGTAAATCGCCAGGGCCGAAGGATATGAAATTTTTGTGTCCATGTTGTCTACGTTCTCGACGACCTCGTCTGGAAACTATATTGGCTCTCTTAGTGAGTCTCCAAAAAATTCCGATCCGATTGCCGGAGGGAGAAGCGTTGCAGTGCTTAACTGAACGTGCGATGAATTGGCAGGTAGATATTCTCATCAATATGATCTTTCTCATCGTCTAAACAAACCATGTCTTTAGCTAAACATATGTTAATTAGGATCGAGCGAGGAAAGCATTGTCTACCGACGAAGTTTCATCGATACTGGCAAAACTTTCTGTAATGTCGCAAAAATTAGTAGAAGCTGCGGCAAGGGAGAAAACGGAAAAAATTATCAGTAGCGAGTTGAAAAAGGCAGCGAATAATCCTGAACTGCATCAAAGAGTGCAAGCTATCGCGCCCCTCAGCGGAGTACATTCGGATGATAGCACGCCTAGTACTGCTGTGAGTATTGATTATGAGTTACAATAAATCTATCCATTACAAACAATTGTTATTTATAAATAACAAAACAAAATATACATATATGAATATTTTTAATACTTTAGGACGACGATGACGATGTTATTGCTCTGGATGATGAACCAACATGTAGTACTTTCAATAGTAACGAACACGCATATTCGTATAGTAAGTTTCTCGAATTGCGATATGAAATATAAGTATTATGTTGAAAATATTTAATCAGTAGATAATTGCATTTTGTATTATTTTAGTCTCGAAAATTCGGCGGAAAACTCAATCGAGTGACAATGAGTCATTCGGCACATTATCTTCAAGCACGAGATTGCGTTTGGAAGAACTTATGATGGAAGGTGACTTATTAGAAGTTGCTTTAGACGAAACACAACACATTTGGCGTATACTGAGTTATATGAATAG
>Ga0157363_1003744_pt1 | contig 13826 bp, 13 predicted proteins | sample AttsexASBM1_FD_111477 | JGI IMG/M metagenome (GOLD analysis project Ga0157363, IMG submission 111477) | Fungus gardens microbial communities from leaf cutter ant in Ribeirão Preto, State of São Paulo, Brazil - Atta sexdens ASBM1 | ecosystem: Host-associated > Fungi > Mycelium > Unclassified ...
CGGTGAAGGCGCAGAGAAGGGGGCTTACGTTTCGTATCCCGTGGAGGAGTTGATGGCGATTCTGGCGTTGGAGAGTCAGCGCCATCGCTGCATGGTGATCGGCGAGGATCTTGGAACCGTACCCCCGATCATTGTGCGCATGATGCGTAGCCACGGTATCTTCTCGTGGAAAGTCCTGTTTTTCGAACAAGAGCGCGATGGTCGCTATCGCCAACCTTCCGCTTATCCACGCCAGTCGATAGCCAGCGCCAGTACCCATGACTTACCAACGCTGAGCGGATTCTGGCAGGCAGGCGATTTGTCACTGGGCGAACAACTCGGTATCTACCGCGGTAGCGTGTTGCAATCGTTGCAGCAGCAGCGGGATACCCAGAAGCAGGCGTTACTGGAAGCGCTTCAGCAAGCGGGGGCGATGCCTGCACGCGATGCGAAGCCTGCGCAGAAACAGCCGATGACTCCGAAGTTAAATTTGGCTATGCACCGTTTTCTTGCTCAGACGGAAAGTGCGCTGCTTGGATTGCAGCCCGAAGATTGGCTGGGAATGACCTCACCCGTCAATGTGCCTGGCACGGTGGATGAATACCCAAACTGGCGGCGTAAGCTGGATGTCACGCTGGAAGCGATGTTTGCCGATAAAGCGGTGAAGCAGGTGTTAAAAGCGGTGAGCAAGGGGCGCAAAGAGGGATAAAACAAGCGGCAGCTCGGGTAGGCTGCCGCTGCATAAATCAGTAGTAAGAGTGCTCGCCGCGCTGGTGCTCGGTCAGATCACGTACACCTTTCAGCTCAGGGAAGGCTGCCAGCAGCTCTTTCTCAATGCCATCTTTCAGCGTGACGTCAATCATCGAGCAACCGTTACAGCCGCCGCCAAACTGCAGAATGGCGTAACCGTCATCGGTGATTTCCATCAGCGATACACGACCACCGTGGCCTGCCAACTGTGGGTTGATCTGTGCTTGCAGCAGATACTCTACGCGCTCAACCATCGGGGCATCGTCAGACACTTTACGCATCTTCGCATTAGGCGCTTTCAGCGTCAGCTGAGAACCGAGGTTGTCAGTGACAAAATCAATTTCCGCATCTTCCAGATAAGGTGCGCTCAGTTCATCCACGTAAGCGGAGAGCTTTTCAAACTTAAATTCGGTATCAGTGGCTTCTACAGCATCCGGCGGGCAGTAAGAGACGCCACATTCAGCGGTTGGCGTACCCGGGTTGATGACGAATACGCGAATTTGGGTGCCATCTTCTTGTTTTGACAGCAATTTTGAGAAGTGCTCTTGCGCTGCATCAGTAATAACGATCATGGCGATTGCTCAATAGTTGACTAAATTACTTGGTTATAATACGCCCAACGCCGACGCTCTACAAGGTACGGCACAGGCAGCCAATATGTACGCTGGCCGCGCCTTGCGCCAGCAAAATGCGGCTGATTTCACTCACGGTACTTCCGGTCGTGACCACATCGTCGATGAGTAAGATATGACGCCCATGCACCGACATTTCAAGGTGAAAAGCGCCGCGCAGGTTCTTTTTACGCGCTGCGGCCGCTAAAACATGCTGAACCGCACCCTGTCTTCGACGTCGCACACCTTCGCGATACTCACAACCCAGCCAGCGAGCCAGGGGTTTTGCGATTAACGCCGCCTGATTGTACCCGCGTCGCCAGGCTCGACGACGATGCAACGGGACACTCAACACTAAATCTATACGTGGCAGGCGGTTATCGCGCCGATTTGTTAATAATTTTAACAAAAGTAGCCGTGCGAGCATCACTCTGAGTGCGGTTGCGCGAGAAAATTTTAGCTGTAATACCCAGTCGCTCATGGGAGGGCGGTAATCGCTGACACAGGTCATGCTCTGCCACGGCGGCGGATGGCGGATACAGCGCCCGCAAAGCGAAGTACCACTGGCCGGTAATGCACAGCATGGGCAGAGTGGTGGAAGGCGCGGGATCAATGCGGCACAGCGGCTGCATAAGCCATGCCCGGCAATCTGGAGCGGCAGGCGGCATAGCCAACACAGGGCAGGGATTGATAGCATAGCGGCCTCTTTTTCACTTTTCGGGAGTGTAACCGATGAGTTCGCTTTACTGGCACACCACAGGCGAGGGCGATTGCGATCTTGTGCTGCTGCACGGATGGGGATTAAACGCCGAAGTGTGGCAAAACATTGTTCCTCGACTCCGCCCGCATTTTCGTCTGCATCTGGTGGATTTGCCCGGCTTTGGACGCAGCCAGGGTTTTGGCGCGCTGACCTTGGCCGAAATGGCACAGCAGCTGCTTCCTCACCTGCCTGAACGAGCGCATCTACTGGGATGGTCATTAGGTGGCCTGGTGGCGAGCCACATCGCTTTAACGCAGCCAGAACGTGTCAGTGCCCTGATAAGCGTGGCCTCGTCACCCTGTTTTACTGCACAAGGTGATTGGCCTGGAATTAAGCCAGAGACGCTGGAGAGCTTTCAGCAGCAGTTGAGCCATGACTTTCAGCGCACCGTTGAGCGTTTCCTGGCGCTACAAACCATGGGCACCGAAAATGCGCGGCAGGATGCTCGTCAATTGAAAGAGGTAGTGCTGTCACAACCGATGCCATCAGTAGCGGTACTTGAAGGGGGATTGGCGATTCTGAGACAGGATGATTTGCGTGATGCACTGGATGGGTTAACGCTGCCATTTTTACGCATCTATGGCTATCTCGATGGGCTGGTGCCACGTCGCGTGGCAGAAGCATTGGATGTCCGCTGGCCGGATTCCCCCTCCGTGGTGATTGAAAAAGCGGCGCACGCGCCCTTCATCTCGCACCCTGATGAGTTTTGCCAGCAGATTATTGATTTCGCACAGTGAGTTATGAGTTAGTTGCCTTAACAAGTGGCAAATCTGTCACAACCAGCAATACTTTTGTCGTGAGCTGCGCCGCAATGCGGTGTGAATAGAGCATTTCTCATCTGATGTGCTTCGCGGCTGCTTACATCTCAACAATGGAAAATGTGCATGAGGGTACTGCTATGAAGGTAATGAAATGGGTTGTGGCTTCGATGGTGATGGGTGCTGTTTCGTTTTCAGCATTTGCGGCAAAGGAAGTGACCAAAGAAGAAGTACAAAAAATGAATTTGAAGAAGATCGGTACGGTAACCACCACGGCGGAAACCACTTCGCCCATGGATGCCAAGCGCGAACTCTCTAAAGCGGCCGATGAAAAAGGTGGGAAATACTTCCTGGTGATTGCGGGCCGTGAACATGGCAAGTTCAGTGCCACGGCGGATGTCTACGAGTAACTAGCTGCGTAACCACATAAACTGCCAGGCGGCGAGCTTCAATGGCTCGCTGCCATCTATTTTTTCCCCACTGATGACATCCTGAAAGTACTTCGCCTCGGGTAAATGCGCACTGACGTCGCGGCTGCTGAGATTGAACACGCACAATAACCCTGCCTCGCTGTCAGGTGAGTATCGGCGCAGCATCAGCAGTGCATTTTCGCTCTCCAGCAGCGTCATCGGATTATCAGGGTGAAATGCAGGCTGACGTGTGCGCAGCTGAATCAAAGCACTGAGGCGTTCAAATACCTGCTGGCGTAACGCGTTATCGCCGCTAATCCACTTTTCCATCTCACGCAGGCTGTATTTTTCGCGATTAATGGCGCGGTTGTGTCCGGCCGCGCGTACCCCTTCGTTATCGTTTCGAGAGCCGAGGATGCTTTGGATATAGATGGCTGGTACGCCAGGAAAAGCGAGCAGAATCGCGTGCGCCAGCAGGAAGCGACGCAGGCGCGTATCATCGTCGTCGTTCTGATGGTTAAGCGCATCAAGATAAGTGACGTTGATTTCATAAGGGCTGGTGGTGCCGTCGGGATTGTTCTTGTAGGAGACCAGCGCCCCCTCAAGCGCCAACTCACGGACCAGGGCCACAATTTCCACTTCCGATAAAATCCCGCGGGCAGGATTGAGGCCGATGCCATCGTGCGAGGCGAGAAAGTTGAAAAAGGTTGTTCCGCCGTGATGAGTGTCCAGTGTACTAGCCCACTGGCGTAAAGCGCGAGCTGAACCAGAGTGAATGGCGTGCAGCACCAGTGGGGGCAAGGAGAACTGGTACACCATCTGCGCTTCATCCAGGCCATTGCCGAAATAGCTGATGTTATCTTTGTGCGGCACGTTGGTTTCCGTGATGATCACCGTACCGGGCGCGACTTCGTTAGCGACGGCGCGGAACAGCTTCACAAGCTGGTGCGTTTTGGGCAGATGAATACAGTTGGTACCCGGTGTTTTCCACATGTAGCCGACGGCGTCGAGCCTGACGTAATCAGCCCCCTTATTCAGATAATCCAGCAAGACATCCACCATGCGGATTAGCACTTCCGGGTTGGCGAAGTTGAGGTCAATCTGGTCGGCGCTAAACGTGGTCCAGATAAAACGTGTTTCACCGTTTGCCAGGGTGAAAGGGGTCAGCAGTGGCGAGGTACGCGGGCGCGTCACGGCGCTCAGGTCGGTGGCGGGTGGCATGCTGATAAAGAAGTCATCCCAGCCCGGGTCCTGCGCCAGAAAGTGTTGAAACCACTGGCTGTGGGCAGACATGTGATTACAGACAAAATCGAACATCAGCCGGGTTTCGCTGTGCAGTGCCGCGATGTGCTGCCAGTTGCCGCAGACAGGGTTAACCTGGTGATAATCAATGACCGAGAAACCATCGTCTGAAGAGTAAGGAAAGAAAGGGAGCAAATGCACAAGATTAAATGTGGATTGCAGATGCTGCTGATAAAAGTGCGAGAAGCTGGCTAAGGTGGGTTGATCCGCTTCGCGAAACTGGTCGGCATAGCTGATCAGCACCACATCTTTTTCATCCCAGTGTGCTTTGCGTGGAAGTTTGGCGGTATCACGCGCCGCACGAATATGGGAAAGCAGGCGCTCACGTGCTGCGACGGGAAAGCGGCCTTCGTAAATTTCATCGAGTAGTGCGTTGATAATGTCCATTGGATCGCTGGGCCACGCGGAAGGTCATTTTTTCACACGGATTTTTTCAGCGTAGACGGGTGAAGGGATTTATCCAATATTTAGATTATCTGCGTGGAGGCGGGCTGGCCTCCACGCATCATTCAGGACTTACACTTAGCGTTTCTTACCGAATGCCGCTGCGAGCGCGTCACCCATGGCGCTATTACCTGCTGGGGCGCTAGCAGGTTTGCCACGTGCTTTGTTATTGGCTGCCGGACGCGCATTCTCTTTACCGCTGCTGCGGCTGTTACCGCCGCGCGCATTGCTTTCACCGGGCTGCTCATCCAAACGCATGGTGAGGGCAATACGTTTGCGCTGCATATCTACTTCCATCACCTTCACTTTGACGATATCGCCCGCTTTCACGACCTGATGTGGGTCTTCAACGAATTTATCGGAAAGGGAGGAGATATGGACCAAGCCATCCTGATGTACGCCGATATCCACAAAGGCACCAAAATTGGTGACGTTGGTGACCGCGCCTTCCAGAATCATCCCTGGCAGTAGGTCGTTTAGCGTTTCCACGCCTTCGGCAAACTGTGCGGTCTTAAATTCTGGACGGGGATCTCGACCCGGTTTCTCCAGCTCTTTAATGATATCGGTGACGGTAGGCAGACCGAAACGCTCGTCGGTGAAGTCGCGCGCGTTGAGGTCACGCAGCCCACCGGCATTGCCCATCAGTTCGCTCAGTGCCTGCTCGGTGGCGGCCAGAATGCGTTCGACCAGCGGATAGGCTTCTGGGTGCACGGTTGACGCATCCAGTGGGTTATCACCGTGATTGATGCGCAGAAAGCCGGCGCACTGCTCGTAAGCTTTTGGCCCCAGTCGGCTGACTTTCAACAATTGCTGACGATTCTGGAAGCGGCCGTTCTCATCACGCCAGGAGACAATGTTCTGCGCCATCATGCGGGTTAAGCCCGCCACACGCGTCAGTAACGCCACCGATGCAGTGTTCAGATCCACACCTACGGCGTTTACACAGTCTTCAACCACCGCATCCAGCTTCTTCGCCAGCTGGCTTTGGCTAACATCATGCTGATACTGGCCCACCCCAATGGATTTCGGATCAATTTTCACCAGCTCTGCCAGTGGATCCTGCAAGCGACGTGCAATGGAGACCGCGCCGCGAATGGAAACATCCAGATCAGGGAACTCCAGTGCTGCCAGTTCCGATGCAGAGTAAACCGATGCGCCGGCCTCACTGACAATCACTTTCTGCGCGTTGATCTGCGGGAACTGCTTCTGCACGTCAATGAAGAAACGCTCGGTTTCACGTGAAGCGGTGCCATTACCGATCGCCACCAACTCAACCTGATGTTTGATGCACAGCGCTGCTACAGCCGAGGCGGCTTTCGCTGCCTGACCGGTGTGAGGGTAGATGGTGTCATACGCAACCAGTTTCCCCGTGGCATCCACCACCGCGACTTTCACGCCGGTACGCAAACCTGGATCAAGGCCCATGGTGGCACGCATACCTGCTGGCGCAGCCATCAGCAGATCGTTGAGATTGCGGGCAAAGACATTGATGGCTTCATCTTCAGCGCGTTCACGGATGGTGCCCATCAACTCGGTTTCGAGGTGCAGCAGGACCTTGATACGCCAGGTCCAGCTGACAACGGCTTTGCGCCAGCTATCGGCTGGAGCATTGTTCAGACGCAGTTGAAGATGTTCGGCGATCAGGGTTTCACCGTGGCTTTCGCGCGGCGCTTCTTCAAACTGCGGATCGGCATTCAGCGACAGTTGCAGCACACCTTCATTACGGCCACGGAACATGGCTAAGGCGCGATGCGAGGGGACACTGCTCAAGGCTTCATGGTGATCGAAGTAGTCGCGGAATTTCGCGCCTTCTTCCCCTTTACCTTCAACCACGCGCGATACGACATGCGCATTCTTCCACAGATAATCACGTACTTTCGCCAGCAGGGTGGCGTCTTCGGCAAAGCGTTCCATCAGGATGTAACGTGCGCCATCGAGTGCAGCGCGGACATCCGCTACACCTTTATCGGCATCAACGTAGCCTGCTGCCAACTGCTCAGGGTCCTGTGAGGGATCTTGCCACAAGGTGTCGGCCAGGGGCTCCAGCCCCGCTTCAATGGCGATTTGGCCACGCGTACGGCGCTTCTGCTTATACGGCAGATAAAGATCTTCCAGCTCGGTTTTGTTCAGCGTGCTGTTGATAGCGCTGGCGAGTTCAGGTGTGAGTTTGCCCTGTTCATCGATGGATTTCAGAATCGACTGGCGGCGATCTTCCAGCTCGCGCAGGTAGCTCAGGCGGCTTTCCAGTTGACGCAACTGGGTATCGTCCAGCCCACCGGTCACTTCCTTACGATAACGTGCGATAAACGGCACGGTGTTCCCTTCATCCAGCAAGCGAACGGCAGCGTCAACCTGGTCGGCGCGTGCCTTCAGCTCACTTGCGATAATCTGGCTCAGTGAATCTTTCATCATCATTAACAATGCTTACACAGGGTTAGAAATAGGGGACAGTTATACGGATTGAGGCAGCAAATTGCCAGCCGGGGACAGGTGAATCCGTCTTTTTCTGAATGCAGCGCGCACATTGTGGGACGCACCTTGCTGAAGGAAGAGCTGTCGCTTATTGTTGGCGCTTCTTTACCGTACTGAAACGCTGTGACCACGAGTAGACGCGATGAAAACCCAACTGATTACCCGTGAGGGCTACAACAAATTACGTGCTGAGCACGACCATTTGTGGAACGAAAAGCGTCCGGAAATCACTAAAATTGTGTCCTGGGCCGCGAGCCTGGGTGACCGCTCAGAAAACGCCGATTACACCTACAACAAGCGCCTGCTGCGTCAGATAGACCGGCGTGTACGCTATCTGCGTAAGTGTCTTGCCGATCTCAAAATTGTTGATTATGCCCCGCAACAAGAAGGCAAAGTGTTCTTTGGTGCCTGGGTTGAAGTGGAGAATGAGCAGGGTGATGCCAAGCGCTTTCGCATCGTCGGGCCGGATGAAATCTACGGCGAGGCGGTGAAAGAGTACATTTCGATCGATTCCCCAATGGCGCGTGCGTTGATTAAAAAAGAGGTGGATGACGAGGTTGTCGTCAATACGCCAGAAGGGCAGAAAATCTGGTTTGTTAACCGCATCGAATACGTGAAGACCCCAGAGTAAAAAGAGGCGGAGAATAATGGCTTGGGTAAAAAAGCCTTGGGTGCAACTTATTCTCCGGTGGCGAAAGGGGCTGGCAGTAAAAGGGGGAAGCGCCGCAGCCTTGCCGCGCCTGAAGCGTACAGTTATTTACCGGGCGTGGTTGCCGTGGTTGTGGAGGTACTGCTCGTGCCTTTGTCTCCGCCACCCATGGTCGCTAGTGCGATACCGAGTAATGCGCCGACCGCACCGACACCGATCGCGTCTGAGTTGCCTTTAGCGGTGGTTGAGGCTTGTGCCCCTGCCGCTTCGCCCGCGCTGGTAGCTGCTTGCGCCTGAGAAAAGCTGACCAGAGCCAGCGCACTCAGCAAGAGCATCGTTTTTTTCATCTTTCTCTCCAAATACACGTCAATTCAGCAAGATTTTGTGCAGTTTCTGAGATTTAGCCCCAAGAAAAAAGAGAAGTTTACTCACTGATAAATCAGACTTTATTTTAGGTTGGCCTTATTGGGCATCAGCAAGGGAATGTTCCGAGAGCAGTCAGGAGCGGAAAGCAAAAAACAGCCAGATATTATGCTGCGACGCATGCGCAATTGAGCGATAGTTCGCTACTGACTTAAGTCAAATGGGCGTGGGCGCCAGAAATTCGACGGCTTAACGCAATGTGATCCAGATCCGAACAGAAAATCGCAGAAATTTTCGGATAAGCGCTAAGCGGCTGGAAAGCACAGATAAAAAGCGCGAGACAGAGCGCATTTCAAGGCTAAAAATAAATATAAGCTGCTGTTTAATATGCTTTGTAACAATTTCGGCTAGAATATAAACCATTAATGACTGTCACATGTGGGCATCTTTTTTACACAATATTGGCTCAGGCAATGGCGCCTTTGGGAGTTGAACATGCAAGAGAACTACAAAATTCTGGTCGTCGATGATGATATGCGTCTGCGCGCACTGCTCGAACGCTATCTCACCGAACAGGGCTTTCAGGTGCGCAGTGTCGCCAACGCCGAGCAGATGGATCGTCTGCTGACTCGTGAGTCATTCCATTTGATGGTGCTTGATTTAATGCTGCCGGGCGAAGATGGCTTGTCCATTTGCCGTCGTTTACGCAGCCAGAGCAACCCGATGCCGATCATTATGGTCACCGCGAAGGGTGAAGAAGTGGATCGTATCGTTGGGCTGGAAATCGGTGCCGATGACTACATTCCTAAACCGTTTAACCCACGTGAATTGCTGGCGCGTATTCGCGCAGTGTTGCGTCGCCAGGCGAATGAACTGCCGGGTGCACCTTCACAGGAAGAAGCGGTTATTGCTTTTGGTAAGTTCAAGCTGAACCTCGGTACTCGTGAGATGTTCCGTGAAGATGAACCTATGCCACTGACCAGTGGTGAGTTCGCGGTGCTGAAAGCGCTAGTCAGCCATCCACGTGAGCCGTTATCACGCGATAAGCTGATGAACCTGGCACGTGGTCGTGAGTACAGTGCGATGGAGCGTTCTATCGATGTGCAGATTTCACGTCTGCGTCGTATGGTCGAAGAAGATCCAGCACACCCACGCTACATTCAGACCGTATGGGGTCTGGGCTATGTGTTCGTTCCGGACGGCAGTAAAGCATGAGGCGATTGCGCTTCTCTCCTCGCAGTTCGTTTGCCCGCACCTTGTTGTTGATCGTTACCTTGCTGTTCGTCAGCTTGGTAACGACCTATCTGGTGGTGCTGAATTTCGCCATTCTTCCTAGCCTGCAGCAGTTCAATAAAGTTCTCGCTTACGAAGTGCGTATGCTGATGACCGATCGGCTGCAGCTGGAAGATGGTACGCAACTGGAAGTTCCACCGGCATTCCGTCGCGAGATTTATCGTGAGTTGGGTATTTCGTTGTACACCAACGCCGCGGCAGAAGAGAGCGGATTACGCTGGGCGCAGCATTACGAATTTCTCAGCGAGCAGATGGCGCAACAGCTTGGCGGTCCGACGGATGTGCGGGTCGAGGTCAATAAGAATTCGCCCGTGGTATGGCTAAAAACCTGGTTGTCGCCAGACATCTGGGTGCGCGTTCCCCTGACAGAGATCCATCAAGGCGACTTCTCGCCGCTGTTCCGCTATACCCTGGCCATTATGTTGTTGGCGATAGGGGGAGCATGGCTTTTTATCCGCATCCAGAACCGACCTCTGGTCGACCTGGAGCATGCAGCACTTCAGGTCGGTAAAGGCATCATCCCTCCGCCATTACGCGAATATGGTGCATCGGAAGTGCGTTCAGTGACGCGCGCTTTTAATCAGATGGCTGCGGGAGTAAAGCAGTTAGCGGATGACCGTACGCTGTTGATGGCGGGTGTCAGTCACGATTTGCGCACGCCGTTGACGCGCATCCGTCTTGCCACTGAGATGATGAGCGAACAGGATGGCTATCTGGCTGAGTCGATTAACAAAGATATCGAAGAGTGCAATGCGATTATTGAGCAGTTCATCGATTATCTGCGAACCGGCCAGGAGATGCAGACCGAACGCGCCGATCTGAACAGCGTGCTGGGTGAGGTGGTGGCGGCAGAGAGCGGCTACGAACGCGAGATTGAAAACGCGGTCATGGAAGAAGAGTTAATGCTGGACATCAACCCACTGTCGATTAAACGCGCGGTGGCAAATCTGGTGGTGAACGCGGCGCGTTATGGCAATGGGTGGATCAAAGTCAGCAGTGGCCAGGAGCTCAACCGTGCGTGGTTCCAGGTAGAAGATGATGGCCCAGGCATCAAGCCCGATCAGCTGCAACATCTGTTCCAGCCCTTTGTTCGCGGCGACAGCGCACGCAGTACCAGCGGTACCGGTTTAGGCTTGGCGATTGTACAGCGAATTATTGATGCGCATGAAGGATCGCTGGAGATTGGTGACAGTGAACATGGCGGGTTACGTATTCGCGCGTGGTTACCGATCCCTGAGCATAACGGTACGGCATTAATCAGTAACAATCATAGTGAAAGAACGTAGCAGCGTAGTTTATTGCGTATCTGCCAGCAGCCTTGCTGTTCAGGTTTGCGCGATAAATCGCACTAACGCATAGGTCACTCATAAGCCGCCATTTGGCGGCTTATTTACTTCACAACTGCGGACCATCCGGAATCAGCGCTTTGCCTGCATCGTTAGTGCGCATAGGGCTGCTCCTTAAATCGGTGATTCATAGCATTTTTTGAGGGATGCGGGCAGCATAGCCGCCCGTAAGGGAATTAATGCACTTGATCGCTGTTGCTGGTAGGAGCGCTACGAATGGCAGCAATATCCACTGCATCGTACACATAGTGAGAACCGCAGTAGTCACAATGCATATCGATTTTACCGTCCTCCGCGAGGATTTCGTCCACTTCTTCCACTGGCAAGGTATTCAGCACTTCGCCACAACGCTCGCGTGAACACGTGCACTTAAAGCTGACAGGGGTGGGATCAAATACGGTGGCCTCTTCCTGGTGATAGAGGCGCCACAGCACATCGGTCGCCGGTAATTCGATCAGCTCTTCACTTTTCACGGTTTCGGTCAGTGTCGCCAGATGATTGAAATCATCTTGGTTTGGCTCTTGTGCAGGCAGTACTTGCAGCAGAATACCGGCGGCGCCTTTGTCGCTGGTGCGAATAAACAGGCGCGTTGGCAGCTGTTCAGAACGCATGAAGTAATCTTCCAGGCAACCGGCCAGCGTATCTGCTTCCAGACCGACGACACCCTGGTAACGCTCCCCTTTTTCTGGCGAGATAGTGATCACCAGATAACCGTTGCCGACCATCTCTTTCAGACTGCTGCCCGGTGCAATTTCGGCGTCCTCTTTCACGCGCGCTACGCCACGTAACTCCTGTTTGTTGTTGCCGTTAATCACCGCGAGCGTCAGCGGGCCATCGCCCTGAAGCTGTACAGTGATATCGCCGTCAAATTTCAACGTAGCGGTCAACAGGCTGGTGGCAACCAACAACTCGCCCAGCAGGATTTTAACCGGCTCAGCGTAGTCGTGATTTTTGACAATCTCGCGCCAGGTTTCAGAGACGTTAACCAGCTCGCCACGAACGGCGACATTTTCAAACAGGTAACGGTGCAGTTGATCATGAACAGACATAGTGTTTCTCTCGTTGGGGCGACGGTTATTCATCGCCCGACAATTTAAATTTCATCAGATCGCGGCGCTCTTTTTTATCCGGGCGGCGATCGGGATGCGGCATCGTAAGGGCATTCATCTTGCGTGCCAGCGCGGTTTTCTCACGCTTCTCAATACTGGCGGCAGTCTCTGCATACATTTCCTGCGCCTCGCTGGCAGGACGACGTTGCTCACCAATGGCCGTGATAATCACTGTGCGCTCGTCGTTGCCTTGTCGCAGGGTCAGCTCGGCTTGCAGTTCCACGATTTTACTCGGTTTACTGCGTTGGCCGTTGTAGTGCACTTTACCGCCTTCAATCATTTCGCGAGCCAGTGCGCGGGTTTTATAAAAACGCGCGGCCCACAGCCATTTGTCGAGGCGGACACTTTCACTGATTTTCTCTTTCATTGCGGCTCCTGCTTTAACGCAGCGTCTCACACAACTGGCGATAGTCTCGCACCGCAGCATGACGCTGGAAAGATTGATCGGGCCGACCGGAATCCGGATTGCTGACGCCTAAACACCAGCGAATGCCCCAGCGTGCGGCTGCATCGAGGATCGGTTCGCTATCATCAATGAACAGCGTTCGTGCGCTATCGAATGCGGTTTGCTGCTGAACCGCCTGCCAGAGACGTGGATCCTCTTTCGGATACCCAAAGGTATGGGTGGAAAGTAATAAATCAAGGTGGGCAGCCAATCCCGTCTGCTCCAGCTTTACATCGAGATTGTACGGATGTGCGTTGGTCAGCAAGATGGTGCGTTTGCCTGCAGCCCGCAGCGCCTGCAGCAGAGGAAGCGTATCATCACGCATTGCTGCGCGGTGGCGCTTTTCCCACGTCATGACGCGAATATCCAGTGCCAGCTCTCGTGACCAGTAATCAAGACAATACCAGTTTAGCGTATGCGCCACGGCTTGATATTTTTGCTGAATCAGCTGGTGCGCTTCAGCCAGGGTGATATCGCGCTCGCGACTCAGGGTCTCTGGAACGTGCTCCAGCCAGAAATGGCGATCGAAGGCGAGATCAAGCAGCGTGCCGTCCATATCCAGCAGCACGGTATCGATCTCAGACCAGTTAAGCGTCATCGGTATAACCCCCCACCCTAAAAAACAGGGCGACAGGGTAGCACAGAAGGGAAAGGCTCAGAACAGGGAGCGCACGCTCTGCATAGTGCTCAGGTTATGGTTGAAGCACTTATCATAATATTGCTGAATCTCTACCATCCGCAGGCGATTGCGGTGGATGCGGCGCAGTGCCAGCAAGCCATTGGTGGCGCCGCAGAGAATCAGTACCAGCATCAGTAATGCCGTGCCCAGATAGCGCCACTGTGCCATGGCATCCGGTTCATTATGCAACGCAATGTGACGTGTACCGTTCGCATCCGTGGTGATGCTGGTGATGATGCCATTCGCAGCGAATGGAGTATGCAGCAGCATGCCGGAGATGCGTTGCAACTCCCGCCACTGGGAGGGGGCATCAAGATCGAACAGCGACACAGAAGGTTGCGGTTGCGTCACCATTTGGCGGCCTTCATCGCTGATGATCAGAAAACCCCCTGGCGGTGGGCTGTTTAAGGTTTCCGCTGCACGGCGCGTTTCGCGGGAGAAGAAGGTCGATGTCGC
>Ga0157363_1003745_pt1 | contig 13822 bp, 8 predicted proteins | sample AttsexASBM1_FD_111477 | JGI IMG/M metagenome (GOLD analysis project Ga0157363, IMG submission 111477) | Fungus gardens microbial communities from leaf cutter ant in Ribeirão Preto, State of São Paulo, Brazil - Atta sexdens ASBM1 | ecosystem: Host-associated > Fungi > Mycelium > Unclassified ...
ATATGTCAAGCGATTGATATTTCATCTGGCTGCTATTAAAAGTCAGTAATTGTGTTTTTATATTTTTTTTTACGTATATGAGACAAAAGAAATTAAAACACTTTAAGTGAAATTCTAGAATTTTAAAATTTCTTATGTTTTTAAGGATATAATTTTGAAGCTTTCCTAAAAAAAATTCGAAAAAATAATATCTACTCCGGTTGAAGAGAAGAGTTACACAGTATGAATTTGGATCTAGAAGTGTACGGTCTAGAAGCAAGCTTTCTTAAAGTCGTATTGTATAGTATACTGAATTAATTAATAGAAAATATAGTGCACATTGTTCATAATATACCAGAAGAAGACCTGATGGACATCGTCGACGAAGTATTCGAAGATGTGAATTTTGATGCAATGATGGACAATGATAAGGACATATTATCGAAGAATAGAGACTATAAAATGATCAGAGTGAGGATCGGAGTGAAAACACTAAAAGCAAAATAATGTATTCTGGGGAAGTACTGGCACAGAACGTGCTGACGAAACAGTGCGCGATATTTTTATTATACAACGGATGGTTCGTCAATTTTGTCGTATATGACGAGATTAGCGGACATTGACGAGATTAGCGGACCCATTTATATAAACATATTATCAAATCGCATGCAATATATATAGCATATATAGCAAATACTGTTTCGGAGTACAGAAGTGTTATTTAATATTTCCATGTTATTTAATATTTCCATGTAATATGTGTAATATTTGTACAAATTAAAAAAGACTGAACTGGACAAGTATATAAGACACTGTATATAGGCAATGTATGGTATATAGGTAGAATATGTGTGTGTGTATATATGTATGTATGTATGTATGTATATATATATATATATATATAAAGCTTTTTTTCATTCAATCTCTTCAAAATAAGCTTCAATTTTATACAACTTATTGTATCACTATTATTATTATATATTGATTTCACAAAGATAATATTGGAGTTATTTATAATATAAAAAAAGCCTTTTTCGGATTAGCATTGATGTGAAGGATTGCGATTCCTATAGTATGATAAAGAGGATAATATAATTTTTCGTCACATTAGAATCGTTTTTGGTGTATCTTGTAACCAATTTATTCTAGATACAATAATTGACTTACATTTAAACAAGATTATCGAAAACAAATGTTTCCTCAAGAGATCTCGAGAAAATGTACTGAAACTTTTGAAAAGTTTCTACGTTTCGATAATTGCTAGTGTGAATTCATTGACACATTTGTACGAATTTATTTCGGATGCAAAGGCAGTGATGGAGAGGGGCTGTTTTGATCTTAGAAGGTGGGAGTATTCAGGAGATGATACCACGAAGATACCCACGAAGATAATACCCAGGCTGCAATATTGATCATTGTTTGGAATAAGAAAGATACCCTAATAATAAATGTGCCGATATTGAACGATCTTTCTTATCATATACATTGAAAAGATTATTAAACGATCTATCTTATAGCTGACTCATCGAATCTTTGATCCGTTGGGCTTCGCTTGTCCAGTAGCCATTGGGGTATCTTTGTATGAAATAGGGTTCAAGAAATTCGTATGTTGCCGACCCTACGCATTGGCGATATATGCCCGGAGCGTTAAACCCAGCAGATTTACAAGAGGTTGTCAATTATTATTACCAAGCTGATAAGAGAGCTCACAATGGTTACATTCCTTCACAGATGAATGACCTGTTCAGGATTTCTCGTTTGATAATGATGAAATTAATAAGGAGAAAAAAATCCTGTGTAACGTCAATTGTAACATCTACTTAACTCTGTTGATAACTTCGAAGGAGGAGAAGTACAAAGTCTAATTACAGGAAAGTTAAACTCGACTTCTTAGATGTTTATTATTTTTCCGATTATCAAATTTATTTTACGTATCATTGGATCAAAAGATTTATTAGTAACTCTCAGAACAAGAAAAAACTAGCATAGAAGATGAGTTATCCGTTATCGAATTAAAGGAATTAGAAATTACATTATTGCGACTTATTCAGAGTGAAAGAAAATTTTATTGACGAAAATGATAATCGGATTAGACATTTAAATACTTTCAAGGATAATCAAAGTATATATGTTTAAGTACAAAAATTATTATGAGAAAAAATGCTAAAAATTTTTGTTATCCTATAGTCTTACCGTTATCCTATAATCTGCCGATTGCTATATTGTTCGATTGATTAGAGAAAAACATGAACAATTACTTCATGTACAGATTCAACAATTTTGGATCTTATGTGGTAGGAAGACTATTCGATCAGTTATAAGACAATGTGTCATCACAATGCTAAGATTATACAGACTATTCCAGTTCCTCTACGGAAGATCGAGTTAGAGATGCTGCTGTATTTAAGATCATAGGGATTGATTTAATGGATCCTGTATTCCTCAAAGGAAGCTTAGTTCTTCTTACTTGCATCGCATATAGAACTGTACAACTCGAGTTAGTGACTTCATTGTCAACTGTATCATTTTTGGAAGCTTTTCGGTGATTTGTAGCACGACGAGGTAGACCTTCAGTCATTTATTCAGATGATGGAAAGAATTTTGTGGACTTAAATAACTTATTCTCAAAAGTAAATTGAGACGAAGTGGCCAAAATCGGTATAGAAAATAGAATAGAAGTTCAATCCTCCTACTGCAGCCTGATGGGGTGGATGATGGGAATGATTGATTGGCTTAACGAAATGATTATTAAGAAGAACTTAAATTAGTCTGACCTACGAAGAAATGTTGATAGTATTGTGCGACTGTTATAAATTCAAGACTGATAACATTATGTCAGACAATACTCAAGATTTAGTATCTCTTTCTTCATCTATGTTTTTGCAGAAAATTAGAGAAATCGGCATACCAGATTTTGATTAAATAGAGGGACAGAAACTAGATAAGAAATTTACATATCGACCGAAAATTAAAGACGATTTAAAATGTAGAATATTTGGGAGAGTTAGTATATCACAATAACAAAAAGAAGGAACTCCGAAAGATTCAAGTGGCAATATTGTTTTGATTGAAGATGAAAACAAGAAACATATTGAATGGTCCATAGCGTGGGTTAAGGATATTATTATTGGGAAGGACGATAAAGTGCGTGTAGTTTAATTACTGCTTCTGACGAGTTAATAAGACCTGTGCAAAGAATTTACCCACTAGAATTATATCCGGTCAAAATAAAGAGGCGGTACAAGAACTAATTAATGAAAAATCAGATTCTGTTTGTAATTCTAATAAGATTTCGAAAGATCTGCTTCATATTCCCATAGAAACACTTATAGAAATCCGGCCGTAACGTTAAAAAACCAAAGAAGTTCTTATAGTCGGATAAGATTAAGAATATTTTATTTAGTTTTTATGTATCATTTTCCTTCTATGATTTGTTCAATATTTTATGTTAATTAAGTTGGAAATAACCCAACTCAAGGGGAGAGAATGTTGGATTTGCGTTTATCTTAAATTTTCGTTTGGCACTTCTTCTTCTGTGAGTTCTAGTGGATAATTCCAAGCGATAGCGCTATTGTAAGCAGTAGGCGCAGTTCTATATATGTTATATTATAATGGCGACGGTCAAGGCAATTCTTTACTTTTCATTAAAACATTAAAGTCCTTCTTCTTTGATCTCGAGTCTATGTGAATTATCGTGATTCATTTTTTCCTTCCTAATTTAACTGATAAGGACTTTAATTGTAGTATTAATTGTTTATAGACATGATAATTTTTACAAAAATGAACTTGTTACATCCGGATTGATTTGGTTATGCAATTTTTGACATCATTTATGGAAAAAAAAGTTAGTATTTTTGACTATTTTTTTTATGATTACATATTCAAACGTTGTTATTTGTTAAAGTTTATATATTCCATTATTATTTTGTAAGTTTAAATTTTCTAACATTGAAAATCTCGATCGAAGTCGAAACGTTTGTAATCTTATATTATTGGGAATACAAATAAGTTTCCGCCGTTTGAAAAAGATGATGCCACTAATATAGTTAAAATGTTTGATGTAAAACGACATATCGTAAGATTGGACATCCGGCAACACTATAACCTTGAAATATTAGCGATTTTGTATCAGCATCATATATTTTTTTTATACGAAAATGTCGCGTTTTGAGCCGAATAAGCGTCATTTGCGGGAACTTTTGATTTACTTCTTTAATTTGAAGAAATCTGCAGCTGAGCCTCATAGATTGCTTGTAGAAGTATATGGTGATGCTGCCTTAAGTGAAAGAAGTTGTCGTGAGTGGTTTCAAAAGTTTAAGAACGGTGAATTTGACATCGAAGACAAAGAACATAGCAGAAGGCCGAAAGTGTACGAAGTGTACGCGGAATTGGAAGCATTATTGGATGAAGATTCGTATCAAATGCAAAAAGAAACTTACATTAGGAGTGACTCAACAAACAATTTCATATCGTTTGAAATCATTGGGAATGATTCAAAAGCAAGGGAATTGGGTTCCATATGAACTGAAGCCGAGAAACGTTGAACGTCGATTTTTCACATGTGAAATGCTGCTTGCCAGACATAAACGAAAGGGTTTTTTTGCATCGTATAGTCACTGGTGATGAAAAATGGATCCACTACGATAACCCAAAGAAGTGGAAATCATGGGGACCACACATGCTTCAACATCAACAAGCCGAATATTCATGGAAAAAAACTGTCATGTTGTGTTTGGTGGGATCAGCTTGGTGTCGTGTATTATGAGTTGCTCAAATCGAACGAGACCATTACTCTCTACCGAACATAATTGATGAGATTGAGCCGAGCACTCAAGGAAAAACGCGTCCACTATTACTCCAGGTATGACAAAATTATTCTCCTGCATGATAATGCTCGACTACATGTTGCGGCGCCAAAGCCTACTTAGAAACACTCAAATGGGAAGTTCTACCTCACCCGTATTCTCCAGACATTGCTCCTTCCGACTACCACTTGTTCCGATCGATGACGCCTGTCTGAACAGCACTTCACATCATACGAAGATATCAAAAATTGTATCGATGATTGGATAGCCTCAAAAAATGAAGCGTTTTTCCGACGCGGTATCCACATGCTATCAGAAAGATAGGAAAAAGTAGTGACTAGCGATTACTTTGAATAAAACCATTACTTTGAATAAAACATTATGTACCGTTCTTTCACAATAAATGCTTAATTTTTGATAAAAACAGCGGAAACTTATTTGTACTCCCAATAAATAGTCTTTTGTATTTATATCTGGTTCGTTATCCAACCATTTGTTTTTGTTTTATTTTATTATATATATTCAATGTAGAATTTTAAGTATCTTTACAAATATGCGAGTTAATTTTCAATATAATGCCAAAATTATGTAATGACACATATATAAGAATATACTTTGACGATATCGAATCTTTTTTTATATCTAAGAGATCAGCGTCAGCGACAATAAAGTCTGTCTCTTTTCAAAAATGAGTTTAGGTATTCAATGTGGAATTTTATGTATCTAAAATTGATCTTATTACATAAATATTTCAATATGAATTTATAGTAGTACACTAGACAATTTTATAAATTGTGCAATAAAGTCCTTTTCAATTTTAAAACACAGTCATGGCTAGAACTACTATAAAATATATTATAATTGTGTGTTCATACTTTTCTATAACATGTACAAAGAGTAATAGCATCTTTTTGTATTTACAAACACAACTTCAACTTCAAAACATGTAACAAACAGTCATACTCTACAGATAATCCAAAAAAAGGAAACACACAAAGCAAGAATTTCTGAACTCAGCTAGCGAAGAAAAGATACGCATACAACATATAAAACAAGTCATAAATCAAGTCATAAATCAAGTCATAAATCAACACATAAATCAAGAATAATATTTAGCGGTTATTAAATTAAAACATGAGAAAAACATGGTTGAAATAAAAGAAAATCATTTAAAGTAGTTAAACGAAATCGAAATAGAAATTAATAAAACTAAACTTAAAATTTTGAAAAATCAATATTTAAACAATGAAAATATAAATTTAAGATTATAAATTATGATTCAGTTAAACTTGGAATATTTTTTAATATAATGTCTATAAACTGAAAAAGAAATGTTAGTATAGATTAGAAAAAAAAAGTAAATTTTGTGTAACTTTATTGTTAAAGTTTGATGTTAATTTCTTCAATTTAATTTTTATTTTAATTTTAATCTTATTGTTAAATTGTGATCAATTCGCAATCTTCAATCTCCAATGCGTAGTGTGCATGAATACAAAACTAGGTCAAATGTTATATAAATGAAATTATAGATACAATGATATGATTATAATATATAATATATAATATGTAATATATAATATATAATATCAGGAAGGAATCATATATATCAAAAGTGAGACCTGTTATAAAATATTTTTATTGTTTTACTGATAATGTTAACGGATAAACTGATAATACAATAATGACGATATTAATTAAATGCACATTAGATTTTAACGGATAAATAATTTATTAACACGATGATTAACTGTTTATTATAAATACTATCACACTGGATTTATTATTGCAGCATTCCTCGTGCCATTTAGAGAGAAAGAGAGAGAGAGAGAGAGAGAGAGAGAGAGAGAGATATCTTTTTACATTATAGCGATTAGTCCCATCTAAAAAGTCATTCAATTAGAACATTTCGCATGATAAGATCGTCTTCAAATTGCCAATAAGGAACTTCATCATTTATACTTTCGACTCCTTTCTCTTCTTCCAAATTATCATTAAAAATTAATGATAAATTATGAAAAAAATAGATGCCACAATAATTGTTGTAGATGTTAATAACTTTGTGCTTAATTTTGACAAGCACAGAAATCTGCGTTTCAAAATCCCGAAAACTCTTTCAACAATTCTTCTTGTCCTCCCATGTTTTACCTGTAAAATATATATATGTATGTATGTTGTGTTCGTGTATGTATATGTTGTGTGCGTGCGTGCGTGCGTGCGTGCGTGCGTGCGTGCGTGCGTGCGTGCGTGTGCGTGTGTGTGTGTGTGTGTGTGTGTGTGTGTGTGTGTAAAAATAAAAATATTAATTATAATATTATTATCTTATAATATTATTATAAGAAAATCTTTTATTTGTTTTTAAAGTTGTTTTTAGGTACTAGCAATGTGGAAGGATGAGTGTGGATAAGGAATTTATATAAACCCCTTCTTGGCTATGTAAATGTTGAAATGTAATAAATTCTATTCATATTCTTCTTCTTCAGTATTAAAAAAATTAATATCTTGAATTTCAAGATTGCCAGATCCATCAACGCCATTATGTGAAAGGAATATGACGTTAAGCTTCGTTAGGCAGTCAATATATTTTGCCTACATAGTTTTTAATATGCAAGTTTTTGACGAAGAAGAACACAGATTTTTCATTGATATACATATAGAATGGAACGTAATCGAATAAAATTCTGCGCGCAATGAAGGAATAAGCATATTAAATATTACATATAAAAAAATTTGAAATAGAAGGTAAAGTTAACGCACAATAGATATAAATAAGATATAAGACATTATATATATCTTATTTGTTGTGCATTTAATATTTATTTGTAATTTTATACTCTTTTGTACTCTTTTTGATTCTAATATTTAATATTTATTTCCATTGTGCAGGGTCTAACTACGTAATCTTTGCTCAGGTCAATCAAGATTCTCAGCCCTCCGTATGCTGTTGAAAAAAGTTAAGATTCTTGATGCATCTATTCCTCTAGGAGGATAGAGTTCATATATGCATTTGAATATCCGAACAGATCCTACAGATATCAAATCCTTTCTTTTTAAAATGTAATATTCCTATTGGAGGATAATAGAAATATCACAGAAATAGCCGATTCATAAAAGAGTCTAATTTTGGAAAATAAAGTATGCTTTAAAAATTATTTTTATATACTACATATTGAATTAAAAGAATTTATAATATGGACACAAGATTTTAATCATAAATAATGTTGTTAAAAGTTATGCTTAAATAAAAATGCTTGTAAAAGAAGTGAGAAGGAAACGTTCTGTGATTAGCTGAGATATATGACGTCAGAATTCGGTATTTTCAAATATTTTACGAGATAATCGGTTGATTTTCTTGAAATAATTACAATTATTATTTATATTTGCAATATCGATAATTATGTCTCGAAAAAATCAAATCGGATTCGTTCAAGTGCAGTCGGATAACCTACCTAAAGTAACTGTATTAATAGTTTCCGATTTTTTTTCCCAAAGCGAAGAGTTCAACATTGCAGAAATCTAAAAAATGGTGTAAAATCTAGAAAGTAAGTATATGCAACATATATGTATTTATCAAATAGATATGCATAGATTATATAATGAAACGGCATTAAATAATAACATATCTATTTATTTCATACAGTGAAATTCTAATCTTATATTCTAACTTTATTATGTACTCTATTTTGCCAATATAAATATTATGTAAAATTGAAGATGAAAACGGAGATTCTGCAGTTGGATTTATAGAATTAAAGCGAGAAGACTACTTCTGTTATATTCAAAGTGTGTCCCGAGCATAGAGTCAACAGCAAACTATATTCAATGCTTGTCGACAAGAAAAATGAAAAAGTCGAATATGTCAAATATGCGATGACTGTGCAGCTTCAACAGGTATATTGAAATTAACGTTAATAAGAAATAGTAAATTATATATTAACTGTGCAATGTTATAGTTTCAATGTTCAATGTTATGATTATAAACATGCCATTGTATTTCTTATGTGGATTCATCGTCGAAGCGAAGAGCCTGAACCGACTGCGACTGTTATTGAAGAAATCTCGGCTGGCACAAATTGGAACTAATGTGAAAAGCAATGAGAACAAAAGATTTATTATATCATCAAAGCCTGTTCCAGTCCTTCCAATAATGATAGATTTTTGCAGATCCTATTGCGCGAAATGGAAAAGATAAAATTCGATTGCCAACTCTCAAAACATTTTACACAATTCAAATCAAACAAAGATCTATCGATGTATGTGTTAATGTTACGATTTTGTAATACTAATACGTGTAAAGACGCAGATAATTTTTTAAGCTTTGCAAGTATCGAAATGGCTACAATCTTTGGAAGATGTTGCGAAGGCTACGATAAATCAAAATCAATCTACAATTAAGGAAAGAATTAAGATATGGCAGAATAACAGCATCTCGAATTTACAAAATTGTACATTGTAAGACCATCGCAAGGCACTTTAGTTGAAGAAATAATTAGTGTTCTTAAAATAAGAGATGCAATGGAAAGAGGAAGACGCTTGGAACTGGAAATATTAAAGATATTGGAAGAAAATTTGCAAACTCGATTGCATCGCACTGGATTACTGTTAAATCCTAATTTTCCTATAATTGGTGCTTCTCCTGACGCAATAGGAGAAGATTTTGTCAGAAGTAAAATGCCCTGTAAGTTTGAAATCGGAGAAGAGATACATTACAAAAGACCAGCGCAAGACCAAAATTTTTTGCTCAAATTCAATTACAAATGTTTATGAAAAAGTTATTGTGTATGGCAAACGTGTATGATTATTTTTGTATGGCAAAACACGACTTCGAAACATCGCAGGAGATTATTGTAACTTGCGTACAGTACGATGAAATATTTGTGAAGGAGGTTATACAAAATGTTATGACTTTTTGGAAAAAAAATATTTTTCCCTTACTTCTCAGTGAAATAGAAAAATAATATGCATAAATATATGTATGGAAAATAAATAAACATGAAAGTATTTTCAAAATTTATTGTGCTATAAGTGGTAATTGAATATTAATCTTCCAGTTACAATGATTATATCATCTATCACGTCTAATAATTCATGATGGATTGAAGAAGGCTTCAAAATATTAAATTCTCTTATTCTCTTATTCTTCTAATGACTCTTTCTACGTGAATTCTTAAGCTAGCGATACGACGAGTTTCTAGCATTTCATTCTTTGTTAATTTTAAATTACTCAGTATACTCAGCGGTCGAATAAGAATACACCCTTTCTTCTTAGAAGATATTCAATATTCTCGAAGTCTCGATCAGCTATAACTGCACAGTTTTTCGATAACTTATTTAAATATTGATTCTGTTCAACGATATTAGCATCGGACGTTCTTCCACAAAAATTTTCTGATATGAAATTGATTAAACCATCCGCTGACATAGATATTAAGTACTTTAACATACTACATTTTTCAGATCAAGTTACACTTTGATGTACCGCAGATCCTTCTGAATCTCAATTTCTAAACAATCGATTATTGATTGAACATGACTATATCGAGCACGGAATGGTAAATTTATTTTTAAAGATTGTTTTGAAGGCTAAACTATTGTTTTAAATAATGTACTAAAATAGGAAGAGTTCTTCGAAAAACATTTGCATTTACTAGCACTAATTCCAAATTCATCGCCAAGTCTTGCAAAAGTATCATTTAATTTAATTTTATAAAGTGTTAAGCAAATTTCTTCTGTTGTAAATAATTCCTATTTCTTGACTTAATAATTTTATTAAAAAGAAAGCATCATTCAGAATATAAATACATTTTTTATTTATTTGTAATAAGTGTCATTTTTAAATTTCTCGCAAATTTCTTCTGTTCATACATATTTTGTTTCACTATATCTTCGCTTGTTTTTTCAGATGATAGATATTCATCATCGTTATAGTTAAATGTATCAAGATTATTTGTTATAGTAGTACTGGTTGTCGAAGATTGTATCACTTTTTGCTTCTGTTGAATCATCCCAGAGAGCCAAGCGAGATTTAGCATATGGAACAAATTGATGCACTGCATGTATTCTTTTCAACTTGTCGACAATTTGCTGGAATTCATCTAATGTGAACTGAGTTAGCAGGAGAGCAAATAGATTTCATGAATTTACGAAATTGTAAGAGTATACATTCAGAAATAATAAATGCTTGTAATTTTTAATACAATAAAAATAACATTTAATTATTTTTAATGCATATTATGATTATAATAATTGTTCTTAGCATTTCTTTCATTAAAGTAAAAATTTAAAAATCGTGGAGAATCCTAATAAGCATGATCTTAAGTATATCTTCGCGAAGACAATCTTGTTTCGTGAACTATGAAATATATCATTCTTGAGCCATCTTAATTGACGAGATTCATCAAGATCTTAAGTATTGACTTAAGTATGGGGAAGTACTCGGACTATGAATACGGGCCTAAGAATTCTTATAAAAAGAAGAACGAATATTATATTAGGTGTAGTAAAAAAAAATCCATTATTTTTCCATTCAATTTCATGCAAAAATAATGGATTTCTTTTTACTACACCTAATATTATGGCGGAAAAGAAAAGTCGAAACAAATAACTTGAAGCTTTGAAAGTTATTTATTTTATATATAATTAATTCATTTTATCTTAATTAATTACGAGTTTTTTAATTTAAAAGTCAATCTTTTCAAAGTTTAATGTTATCCCGGGAAAAAATATTTTATATATAATTATATAAATTTATATAAAATTACATATAATTTTGTATATTTGTATATAAATAGACATATTTTATATATAATTATATATAATAATTATACATATGTAAAATATGTATAATTATATACAATTATATACAATTATATAAAATTATTTGTATTTTTATATAATTTTATATAATTATATAAAATATTTTTTTCCAGGATATATATTTACGTTATTATATTAAATACTTTTAACTGACAATTAAAAATGTATTATAAAATAATATATTTAATAACAATATAATGAATAATAATAGTAATATAATAATAATAATATAATGAATAATAATATAATATTATATACAGGATGAATCATTTTAATCGAACCAGGCAAATATCTCGTCAAAGATGAAAGATATAGACAAATATTTCAAATAAAAGTATGGTTTAAAGCAGGACATAAGATAGAATTGATTTGACCGTGAACAATCGTTTGAAAGTTACATGAAGATCAGCTTCAATTTTTTTAAATGGAAACCCCCATATAATATGTATTATAATATAATTATATATTATATATATATATATAATATATATATATATATAATTATATTATTGTATAGTAATATAATAATATAATTTGAAAAATATTTTTATAATTTACAATTAACAATGTGTGGTGATATTTCAACATAATAATAAAATTGAAGAAATTACAGATTATTCTAAATCATATTTAAAAATAATATGAAATTTGGAGACGATTTACTGCCTGAATCATAAGTTATTTTAATAAATAGTAGTACCTATTTTTTAAATCTGTGCTCTAATAAAAATTGTGTGGAAATATATTATATATAAAATAAATAATAAAACTTCTCAACTTTTTAATATAACTTAAAATAACTTTGAACAAGTCAAATTTGAATAACAAAGAGCATAAAAGCCAATGCAGGATGATAACTCAAACAGCAAAACAAAGCATCTTCAAATCAAAGTCAAATCGCTCTAATTAAGTGAAAAATTACCATTTTTCGACATAAAAAATGTCATATCGTTTAAAAGTCATATCGTTTAAATAAAGTCTTGTCTATAGATCGAAAATTATTAAGTTTAAACCTACAAAATGCCTTCAAAGTTTAATGACTTTAAAGTTATATATTAGCTTATAAATGATCAAATTTTTATCAAACATGCGCTTTCAAAGTTAGAACCTCGTTTGAAGGAAATATGACTTGATTGTATTACCTAATTTCAACCTCATAGGCGATGATCTTAATGGTCAGAAATATCTAACTTTTGTCTTATTTAAGTACTTTGTGTTCGACTATTAGAAAATATTTAAGGCATGAAATAAACTTCGCAATCGTGGAAGCTAACTACAAAATTAATATTATCACGGAAAATGATGACCTATGAGAAAAATTATGAATTATGATCAAGAAGAATGCATTTTTCTTTCTGCGTTAAAGGTCTCTTTCACTAACTCCGACTAACGCTAATCAATAGTACTCAATCATGATTGTCACCATGAAAACTAAACACAGAAAAGGAAAAGAGAGGAGACATTCTGATACATTAAATTACCTTGTATGCAACAGCATTTTATAAAACATTGAAGTGCAATGGCATTTCTACGAGTTAATCGTCGATTAATTTAAATAGAAATTGGTGAAAAAGGCCCTAAGTATTACTGTTGCGTGATCTCTTATGAACATTTTGATTATGTATCGATTTTGATATGTATATCGATCCAGAGATCTCGACTTTAAAGTTATATCTTTATATAAATAGGGAAACTTGTTCCCTAAATTGTATCCTAAGTCAGAATGCCTTATTGATCGATAAGACATCCTCAAAGTCAATTTAGAAGTAAAAATGCCTTGATTACAGAAATTTGTCCTCAAAGTTAAACATTTATCCCTCACAATAAGGAAATTCAACCTACAAATAAAAATTTAAACGAAAACGTTAAGTCATCATTACGAGAACTGTTCTGCCCACCATGATATATTACAACGCTTTCCAAAATTATGCATTATAAAATAAATTATATTGTATCTTTTACAATGATTAAAAATTGAAAAAAATATCTATTTTACGCTATTTAACGTAAATGCAAGGTAAAAATATTTATATTGTACTAAATGTAAAATATAAATATTTTTAATATTAAATAATTAATAATTAATTAATAATTGTTTAAATTATTTATTTTTGTAGGCGCGTTGATTTTAGTGAAGTAAAATACAAATCTGTACAGGAAATTTTTTTTCGCACATATATTCATATCACATATCATCATATCACGATATTCAATGTCAGAACCAA
>Ga0157363_1003746_pt1 | contig 13819 bp, 12 predicted proteins | sample AttsexASBM1_FD_111477 | JGI IMG/M metagenome (GOLD analysis project Ga0157363, IMG submission 111477) | Fungus gardens microbial communities from leaf cutter ant in Ribeirão Preto, State of São Paulo, Brazil - Atta sexdens ASBM1 | ecosystem: Host-associated > Fungi > Mycelium > Unclassified ...
CTTTTCACCCTCGTTGGGCACGACAACTGGGTGCGATGCATCGTCTTCCATCCTGGCGGCAAGTTTATCGTCAGCGCGTCCGACGATAAGACGCTGCGAGTCTGGGACACGCGCAATAAGCGAGTAATGAAGACCCTTGAAGCGCACCTTCACTTCTGCACTTCTGTCGGTTCGTACACATCCTTTTACTTTTTTTCTCAAGTGGTGCAACATTTCTCTGATTTCATTGAATTATCGAACGCGAATCGTCAATTCGATACATGTATAGAGAACGAAGATGTTGCTCCTTCTTCATATTATATATAAGTATATTTGATTCTTTAACTATAGATTTCCACAAGAACCATCCTTATGTGGTCACCGGGAGCGTCGATCAAACGGTGAAGATTTGGGAGTGCCGCTAGTCACCGAATTTTAAATTTTCCGTCAGACGTCGTGTGCGGAAGCGAACGGAAATATAAATGAGAGAAAAGACGAACGCGCATCCATTTTAATGGAATCGGCCGAAAGAGTAAGCTGCTACAAAAGCTATCGTACATATATGCTATTAATATTAATATTATTATATTATTATACATAAACACACATAAACACGTATGGTTAAGAGCTCTTTAATTAATTTATAAAAATAAAGTATAATTAGTAATTATATTATAAAATAATCGTTTTACGGCAATGAATTGCACTATCGAGGAGAGTGAATCGAGAAACGGTTACGAGGATCGAACGATCGAGAGGACGCTCCCACGAGTTCTCATTACCTACGATCACCTACGGGACGTGGGGTCACTAATGCCATATACAATTACAAGAGTTATATTCCTTTAGGCAATTGTGCAATTGTAGTAGGCATTATTCTGTACATATACTGTGTTTTTACTCGCAGCGCAAAATTTTGTCGTTAATGAGTATAACTCGCCTTTGATTTATTCTTACTCTCTTCGTCTGCTTATGCGATTGTATCCGTTAAAATATTAGTTACCAGCTGATTGTATACACATGTACACGCGCGCACTCGCGCAAAGAGAGAAGAAGATCGTCCTCCTCGATTATGACCTTGCATAAGAACGCGTCGAATCTCTTTAACTTTCTGTCGACAGTGACGAACTTTCGGCTGTGGCGTCACCTCCGCGCAACTACGATGGTAACTAATTCGTGTTGTCACTTATATATCCATACGCTCTCCTCGAGAGTTTTTGAGAGAACGAAGATGTTACTCCTTCTTTACTCATATTATATATAAATATATACACACAGTATACACACATACATAACACACACATGTATAGACGCGCATGTCTTTGTATCATACAAAGTATCGAGTGTTAATGATCGTCTAATGTCGACTCACGTGTGTCCTGAGTTATCACATTTGCCGTAAAACATCTATTTTGTGGGACACGTAACATAATGTCGCAAATATAAATCGGATGATATACAAACAAATACATAGTACGACAAAGATTATCTCGATCGCAAACGAATAAGTTATTACACGTCTGTGTAGATCGGATTCTCTTGAAACGGCATGTCCCTTTTGGAATTTTACTGAATTTACGTATGTCATGTATACTCTCACAGAGGGTGCGTTCCGTTTCATGCATGAATCGACAGGGCATCACATGTGCGCATTCACTCGTTTTTCCCTTTTTCCTATCATTCTGGATGCGTTCCGTTTCATGCATGATGCGCATGGAGAGCGCATGAGATTGTTCCGTTTCACTCCATGCGCAGTTTATCCACTTATGGGAACGGTTTCCCGCGTCATACCGCGCAGCGCATGAGAGCACATGGACTACCTCAGCTCTTCAGGTGGTACAGTTCATGCGCGAGGGTTATTTAGAGACGAGAAAAAGACTGTTCCGTAAAGTTCGTTACAAATTGTGAAGATTTATTATTCTGAAATTTATAACAAATTTTCTTGAAAAAGCTACACGTTTATATTGATGATGAATTATGTTTAACATATTTGATGATGAGTTTCAAGCGCTTATAAATTGTTCCGTTTTTTTCTATGCGCAGTAAAAGTAATGGGAAAAAGAGAACGAGCCAACGACTATGTTTAGCGGAGAAAATTGATCAGTGAGCGTTCAGTGATTTTTTTGATATGATTGGATGCATTCAGTACTACAACTGCTCTTTGAACGCTCAGTGAGTTCTTGCATCTGATTGGCATATTTGAAAATCTTCAAGATTTGTACATTTCTGATGATAAAATAAATTAAGGAAAGTAATAAAGATAAAGTTAATTAAAAATAATTAAGGAAAGTAAAATAATAAAGTGTAAACTGAAAGAATTAGGAAATCGCTCGATGGAATTTAAAGAACATTTGGAATTTGTAGAATGGTGATGGAAAATAGATTTATTCGCCATGTGTTTAGTGTTGTTGCGCAATTATGCGTTTATCATGCATTAATAATAATAATAATGTTACACAATGGACAGCCGAATCTAGAGAATGCGACTGAAACTTGAGCGTCTGAATAGAATCGATTGGAGAAGAGACTCGTGAGGCGTAACGTGTGAAAGTTTTTAGAAGCGCATAGTTCATTGCGTGGGTTCCAAGAGAAGGTGGTACTAGTTGTATCTTTTTAGTTCTAACTAGTATTAGTGGTAGCACATTACGTAGACGATAGAAAGAAGATAAGGGAATAAACCTCGAAGAGAACACGAAGTTAAGGGAGGGTCCCAGATGTTCACATCCCAGAGTTGAACACATCTACTTACATCGGTCAGTGAATAATAATTTTGCAGTCTACAATCAATGAGAACATATTATCTCGCTTTAGCCAATTAGCGATGTGTCCAATTGAGATCCTCCCGAAGTTAACGATTGATTAACACACATACATACAAATTTACACGTCATACATACTTACACAGGCATATACGAAAGGTCTTAAAGCGTCCGATTTTTCAGGCATTCAATAAGAAGGAAACATTTACACACGTGTATAAAACGTATAATCCGCAAGAAAAAAGAAATCAATAATCGATAAATCGCTTAATTAAGGATAATTTTTCCAACACAGTACACCTACTGACTGCTACCTTTTCCTATTGTTTATTCAGCCAAGTATAAAACAACAAATCCTCCCTTACCCGAGAAGAAACACCCCTCAATTAAATGTGGTACTAAATTATTTTGGTGAATAATAAACAGAGTTGTCACTGAGTCGTGAGATCGTTGTATACTATAAGTCATACCTATGCAATTCGTATTCGGAACAGCATAATTCTTTTCATTCTTTAACGACATAATTTCTTTTTTTTTATTATTTGCAGGTCTCATATTAATCTATTCCGAGTATGCGTCTAGGAATGCGCAGACGACTCCGTTGTACCTACTAGAATTTTTGTAGTTTCAATCGGAGCAGTATAGGTTTAGGGTCTCTCCCTTCTAACTCTGCAGTACATTAATCGACATGTGCATGACAGTATTTTATATAGTACAATAGAGCAAAGAGAATTAGCAACGTAGCATTGTAAGCGAGACGCATACCAAACACCCACTGTGCGTGTTTATACGTAGATGATGTAATAAAAAAAAAGAGAAAAACAACACGAAAAGTTATGTTATAGCGTCGCCTGTCATTCGTCACGATTCGTCACGATGGCTTCTATGACTCGCTTTCTACCTGCTTGGGAAATAATGGTACCAACAAGTAGATTTACAATAAAGTATTCTTCGTCATTTGTGATACACAGGATTGGCGAACGTTTATTGTAATCCTGAAATGTGCTATATGAGCTCCTTGTAGGAAAATACTTTTCACTCTTACAGAGTGAAATTAATAGCGATAATATTGCTCCTTTATAGCCGTAGCACAAACTTTTTGCATCATAAACTTTATACAATAAATTATTATCTAAGCTTTATTATCTAAGTTTTAAACTATAAGAAATTGAACACTCATAATCGATTATTCTTCTCTCATTTGACTGTGATTGGTTAATATCTTATGATTAAAACTTATGATTTAAGACTTAAAACTTAGCTTATTGTAAAAAGCCCTCGCATAATGCATAGTGCATACGAGAATCAATCAATCAAAATTTTTTTCTTCCCTGAATAGGAGGAAAGGAAGAATTCTGATTGGTTGATTCATTCATTGGTTGATTCGTATGCACTGTGTATTTTGCATTATACAAAAGTCTATGTTGTGGTTTTTTTCTGAACTTTTCTGAATTTTTACGTAATCTTATTTTTATTAAAAATAATTCTAAGTTTATAGTGATAAAAGAGATTTTTTTCATTTAAGAGATTATCTACATATTATAAAAAGTTATATTGAAGGAAGAATTAATACGATCGATCAAATCGAATACAGGAATTTTTTATGCAAGATTTATTATAATAAATAATAAAAGATTTATTATAATAAAATTTATTATAATAAAAGATTTATTATAATAAATATATAATAATAAAAGATATTTTTTTAATTTATTATAACTATCGGTAATATAGATCGCGCGGTTTATCGCAATCGATAAGACCGATTACTTGCTTGTCGATGGATCTATAAAACGCGCGAAACCCGCGCGTTTGCTTTGACTTCCCAGTAATAAAAAATCCAAAATTAAGATATAAGACGTTTTATGATTTAAAACGTAAGATATCTTTAAAACACTTTATATCTTGTTTTCGAACATGCGTGTTATCTGAGTTGTGAAATCGAATAATACAATACAGAATGCAATACAGAAATGCTTAAATTTTATTATTGTTGATATATTTCACTTTAATATTGATAAATAAAAACATATAATTAAAATAGTAAGTTTTATGTAGTCCATTACAACGAAAAATAATAAGTTTTGATAGTTCACAGATTGATGTTGACACAGATAACACTTGCAACGTAATTTATATTGTATACTTGTAGATGTAGATTATTACATTTTATGCATAAATACACAAGAATTATTTTTTATGCCAAATTAATTAAATCTGTATATAAATACATCTTTAAAGAAGAAAGTTTTGTAATTATCCATACAGCACGCGTAACAGTTTAACATTAATGGACGACTAATTCCCATTTCCGCCAATGTAGATTAACTTTAATCTCGGTTCAACTTAGGTCGGAATCAGATGCATTGAAGAATGAGATTGAAGATTGAAAGTTTGACAATCAGAACAAAAGGAATCAAAATTTCTTTGTTCTCATTGATGAAATTTCAATCTTTAATCTTCAATCTCAATCTTCAATGCATAGTTTGATTCCGGCCTTACTCTTCGTTTTTTTCAAATCTCTAGAAAAAGACGAAGAGTAAATTGAACTGAGATTAAAATTAATCTACATTGGTGGAAACGAACATAATAATTGACTTTTTTTAGTCAATTTAAAGTCGATTTGTAAAATCGACTTTTCTAGGATGACTAAAATGGCGTTGTTAAAAGTGATAGATGCGCACGCATGATCGATATTTCCATCGATATAATGATTCTTGCAACCATAATTTAGAGCATCTAGAGGATCGTACATTTCTATTGTTTACACGAGGATTGCATTGTTGATGTCAGATGGTATGGTTGATAATTGTTAATTCATTGGAAATTAGTTGTTCGTGATTAAGTTTCGAAGAACAATCATTGTCGCGATCTTTGACAATCGATCTTGCATAGATTTGCCACAAATCAGCAGGTTTACAGCAATGGATTAATAGTTGTTAACAGTCGTTAGTCTTGCGTTCTCGTTGTTTGAAAGATCCTTAATTAATTCTTTGGATGGTTACCTCACAAAGTGAAAATGACGTCACAAGAACAAATTCCCTGTAGTCTGCCTGATACACAGAATGCGGATGCTGTATTGACACAATCGCAGGAAGTATCAAGCCAGCAGCAAACGATGGCCGTTTGGGGAAGATTGTGTCCTAGGAGGCCATACTTACGAAGTCTAGGTAAGAGTTCGCCTCTTACATAGGTAGTATCTTCTCGGAATCATTCCGCTTGTTATTGTAGTTCTTCAAATCATAGCGCTAAAATTTAAATTAGGCAAATAATTATAATAACATTTTCTTATTTTATTTCAGAAATGATAAAGGATACTGTGTATACCTTAGGACGCTCTCCAAGCTGTGACATTTGTTTAACTTCAAATGAGTTGCAAAGTAAACAGCTAAGCGTTATTAGTAAGACACACTTTCGCATATACAAGGAGCGCGTTGGTAACACGAATGAGATCGTAGTGTACTTGGAAGATTCAAGTCACAATGGAACTTATGTTAATCAGGAATTGGTCGGTCATGGAAGACGTGTCATTATTGGAAACAATTCCGAGATAGCTTTAGCGAAGAGTTCCTTCTCATGTACATACTTATTTTATATCAAAGTTCAATGTATAAATTATTGCATGATGATAAAAAAAAATTAATCTGTTTAATTGCAGTTTATATATTTGTGAGTGCAAATGTACATGAAATTGCTTATGAGTTACCACTGGGGCTGAAACAGAGGTATGTAATTGGCCGTAGATTAGGAACTGGTGCCTGTGGCGAAGTGAGGTTGCTATTTAGAAAGGATGGTTCCGAAACATTTGCTATCAAAGTTATACAGAAAAATTATTTTAGCGCCGGTACTGGGAACATTCTTAATAATCCGGCGAATGTTCGGAACGAAGTTGAAATATTAAGAAAGCTGAAGCATGTAAGTTTAGATATAATTAAGGCATCTCCTTTGTATCATTGTAGTTGCCAATAGAGTTTTGAATTTTTATTTCAGCCTTGTATAATTCCTTTGAAGGATATTTTTGACACGACTGAAGTTATGTACATTATTCTTGAATTAATGGAAGGTGGTGAGCTTTTTGATAGAATAAAAAGCAAAGGAAAACTATCTGAATCATGTGCAAAATTGATATTCTATCAAGTTGTACACGCTGTTTATTATCTTCACAGACAGGGAATTACACATAGAGATTTGAAGGTAATTTTAATTGAAGAATTTAAAATTAGCTATATGTTTTACATGGTCATATCAATATTACATTATTAGATTAAAAAAATTTACAGCCAGAGAATATACTGCTAAAGGACAATTCGGAAAATCCTTTGGTCAAAGTATCAGATTTTGGCATGTCAAAATTCGTAAATGCCCAAACAATGATGAGAACATTCTGCGGGACTCCTATGTATGTTGCTCCTGAAATTTTGGCAACCAATGGACGCAGTTCTTATACAAATCAAGTAAGTATTTAAATTATACAAGTCAAAATATTTCGGCGAAATTTTAAGATTTTATAGAAAATTAATTCTCTGAACAAAATTTCTGTAAACATGGTCAAAAAATACTTCCTAAGCTAGAACCCAAAAATCTCAGAAATCCTTATTTTATACATTTACAAATATTAGGAGAAGTATGCGTTTTTTTTTTAATAAAAAATGTTTCAAAACAACGTATTAAAACAAAAATTTTAAAGAATTATCTTTTAAATGAGATCAAAGTGATTGTAGTATGTTCTATTTCTATTGATTGAGATAATCAGTTTCAAAAATATAAAAAAGTGTTTAGTAAAGTAAGTGTTTAGTAAGTGTTTAGTAAGTGTTTATTTAAAAATGACTTGCACTTTTATTATTTAATTTTTCACTATAATAATATTATCCTCGAATTTTAAGATATCCTATATAATAATATTATATGTGTACATATATATATTTTAATGAGAAATAATAGTGAATATAAATTTTTTTATATTCAGAATCATAGCTTTATCCAAGATTTGATAGAAAGATCGATTGAATGTTTGCACAATGTTTTAAATTTAAATTCCAAATTTTCGTTAAATAAAGCATCGACAAATGGTCTCCGATTTTTGTCACAATAAACAATCTTTGATTTGTTTGTTTTTGAAATTTATTCCTGATAATTTTAATAATTATTAATAAATATTATTTATTATCAAATAAATATTTAATTATTATATATATAATGAATATAATATCTTTCCTCTTGAATATGCGAGGTAAATATGCAAGGAATATTGCAAAGAATCGAACTTGGATCTTTTTCTTTATAGATAACTGCTCTATCATTATCATTCTCGCAAAATAATTATGGCCATTTAGATTTATACTGTCAATATTGAAAATTTATAGTAACGTGAATTATAGATTTTCAGTAGTTAGTGTATATCTGAACGTGGCTTATGCAGAAGAATCGTTTGTATTTCATTGGAATTCTTTCAGGTCGATGTATGGAGTTTAGGAGTGATATTGTATGTCAGTTTAAGTGGCAGAGTTCCTTTCTCAAATAATAATGCTACTTTAGCAGATCAAATTAAAGGTGGAATGTATGAATTTGGATCATATTTTACACTAGTATCACAGGATGCTATAAATCTGGTACGTAATAATGTCTGCATTTATTAACTGTGATTGATCTTAATGGAATATCGTGTTGTTCTAGATTAAATGTATGATGACGGTGAATCCGAAGAAACGTATAACAGTGCCACAGATCTTGTTACATCCATGGTTACGTGACATAAATATGCAAAGAGAAGTCAACAGGCTGATGTCCGGTGTTATTCATAATGAAGATAATGACGAGAATTTACCACCTTCAAATATCCATCCGAATAAACGTCCTCGACTTATTTGAAAAAAGAAAAACATAAAAAAATATCATTTTGCAAGCAAAAAATGGAGGCATATGTCCTCTTGATAGATCTGGCTTTTTTTCGTTAATATTGTAATACATATATATCTTATCCATTTAGAATAATTTTCATTTAAAAAGCGGACATTCAATAGATTTTGATAAATTCAATATATCGAAAAATTATCAAATTTATAAAATCAATCTTTTAAATCTCTATATGTTTAATAGTATAAACATGATATAACAAGTAGAAATAATATTTTTTTACTTAATATATTTAGTGATTAACTCAGTATTAAAAAAATCGAGAAATAGATAAATATAAGATTCATATACTCTACGATAAGATACATATAGAATTCTCTGTACAATATATTCTTTTATTTTATGATGAATCTCAATTTGATGAATACAAGAATTTGTGATCCAGAGACAGTAGTGTTAGCGTTATTTAACTTAGACATACAGTGTATTTGTGATATATGACATAAGTAAAATGTTAAGGGTTATTGATTAATATTATAAGTGCCAATTTATAACTTTATAAACTTTGATTAGAAAATTTAGAATTCAAGGATATAACAATGCTAATAAAAAGAGATTAAGACTGCCTTACGTTTAATACCAAATGTGCAAAGAAAATGCTTAATTTATCTTTTATATTTAATCATCGTTACGAGTTTATTATCTCTTGTACAAAATCAACTTTAGTGCTCAATTATGCTAAGGTCTTTATTCAAAGTGATGGACTTTATACAATAAAAAAGAATCTCTCGCGAACTATATTCTATTTTTTCATTCTTTTTTACTTAAGTATTGCTCCTCACTTTGGCAGAAATTCGGAAGTGCTGTCTCAAGATCTGGCTTCTCTTTCTTCGTAAGTCCGGCTAGCAAACGTTTTAATTGCGCTATTGCTCTTCCTGGATTTAGACCCTATTGGATACACGATAATATCGTGTGAAGATTAAAATTAAGATCTAGATATATAATTTCTTTTGAAGGAATTAAATTCTTTTTGTATCGCAGGAGAGAAAATAGCAGTGAATAATGTCATTTAAGATTCACCTTTGGACACGTCTTTGTGCAATTAAAGATCGTGTGACATCGATAAACCGAATAGAAGTCTCGTAACTTCAACAGCCTTTCTTCATGTGCCATATCCCGTGAATCCATTACCCACCTGTACGCCTAGTGATATAAGCGAATGAATATACAATGTAAATAATGATACATTTTCATTTTATTTGCCGTAGAAAAAATGTCGATCTGTTACCTGCAGTAGCACCGCAGGTCCTAGATATTTATCACCGAGCCACCAGTAAGGAGGACATGAAAATGTGCAGCATCCACACATTATACATTCGTACAAGCCGTTGAGTTTCTTCCTGTCCCTTGGACTTTGCAAAATTTGCCGCATACCGAGGAAGTCATCCTCACCCGGTCGCTTTAGATACTGATCGATTTTGTGAAATTGTCTCAGGAACTGTTCCATATCCGGAATTAAATCTCGAATCACATACGCATGCGGTAGAGGATAGATCACCAGTGGCTTCGGAGATTCTTTTACTTTCCTGAAAATGTTAAGCAGTTTCGGTAGCAACGTTAACGTGATTTAAGGGGAGATTTTTTTTTTTAAATAAATTTTATCGCGATAAGAAGGCTAGAAAAGTAATTACGTAAACGAAAATATACGGCATGTAAAATTAACATGACCATTTCAAATTCCAGACATTCATAGATCTCCAAGTATCCAAAGTATCCCACATCTAAAATTATCCACATATCGAAATCCTAAATATTTGGATTAAACTACTATTAAATACATCAAGTTTTTCAAGGATCAAATTCAAAGAACTCAATATTTTTATCGCCTGATTTACCAACGTTAAAAATTTTATTTTTATATCGTTGAATGACGAATTACGTTATGCAAGCCAAGGTATTCACGCCGTTTATGTTCATCCCGCAACATCCACAGATGCCTTCGCGACAGGACCTCCGGAAAGACAATGTCGGATCGTGCTGTGCCTTGATAAATGTCAATACATCTAGCACCATCGTGCCACATTTGTTCAGATCTATGCTGAACTGTTGCATGTACGGCTTCACTTTCGGCTTTTCTGGATTCCATCGATATACACGTACAATTTGTAGTCTTGGCTCAACTTTTGCCTCCTATAAAAGATCAGATATAAATAATAATCACGTTTAAATATAGTGTATGTACATTTGCATAATCTAAGTCCTTTAATTCTTTCAACAATTTCAATCGAAGACATTCTTTTTTCATATGCATTGCAATATATTATGCGCGAAAAGAAAACTTGTCTCATAATAATCAAATGTCCCAAGGTTTGTTCTTTATAGAAAAAAATCTATATTCTTCTCATCTTTCTGTTATTTTTTTCTTTCTAATGTTTGTATATTAATATCAGTTTAAATGTAGAAAGTGTAAAATTACAAAGAACATTTTTAGATAATACAAAATAAGGCTACGATTCGCTAACGATAGCAAAAAAATGCATAGCACGTTTTAAGAATTCGGATTTGAATTTTGCATATTAAAGACAGGAAGATCCTCGCGCTTTTTCTCAAGTATAGGATGACTAACTTTCGAAGGCTTTTTACACTCAGCAATGCCCGCGATTTCCTTCGCCACCGCTGTGTCCGTCCCGCTTGGAGTTTCTTTGGCCGCTGTTGACAACCTCGATACGCGAATGCGCGCGATTCCCCGCAACCAGAAATGGCTCGTGAATACACTTCTGCTCACAGCAGTATACATGACCCACTCTCTGTGACCTGTCGCCTCCACGCCCGTATATTATCTCGAGGATGATGTCTTCGTGATGTCACGTCGCACTATTTCAATCATTACGTCTCGTCGCGGTCGCATTTATCTCAGACTCATCAAACATTACACGAACAAAATATCATCGAGAACGAACTTCACGAACAGTGCGACGAATTTATATCAATTTATGTTATCGATTCATAAAACATCTTCGGTAGTTTAAATTTTACTTTAGACAGTAAAACTTGGGCCAAATTTCAGCTTAGAGTTCTGTTTATAATTTTATATGCCACGTGCTTTATTATTTGTGGTTGTCACAAATTTTTTGTACAAGAAGTACATATCCATAGATTTCTAAAAAATCTGTTTTTTAATATATATTTTATATATATTTGTATATTCCAATACTTCAACCTGAAAAAAAATAAAAAATGTTATATATATGGACATATTTTATATATATATATAATTATATATAATTCATACATATTATATATGAAATATTTTCTGGAAGTGTTTTTGTATTACACACAGCACATGAAATAATAAATTATTTTGCTTTTATCAATTTATTTATTGATTTTATTTATTTATTTATTACTATATTTTTTGCAAAACGCAAAGCGCGCATTCTTGTCATTTGTCTGTAAAATGATTTTTTTAATTCAGTTCATTGTACGTTCAAATTATTAGGAATCGATCGACCACTGCAAAGTTATTTTTGATTTAATAGAATTTAGATTACAACATTATGTTGTTTGTCATAATACAAACAAGTTACAAGTTACAAAAGAGATAAGAGTGACGCGCTTGACCTTATGATCATCAAATAATTTTGTAATTATTTTGTTGAGAAATGTTGAACGGAGTTTCCGTATCACAATGTAACATATGTTCGTTTATTACAAATTTATAGAATAACATTGAAGCTATTGTTTATGCAATTATTTCGAATAATCTATCGAAACACTGGAAATTATCAAATATCTGTCAAATTGAAAAATTAAAAAATGACAATATAGTATAAAAAAACGAAAATTGTACAAGCATTAGAATGCAAAGATCTATATTATTTCTATCGCGCGCGTTTATTTGTATATTACAATATAATAATGATGTAAACGTCCTCATCGAGACTGTTTAAATCGCTTGCTGAAAGGCCGTTGGGTCATTGCGCGAGCGATATACAAGTTATTATAGATTAACTCCCGAAGAACGAGAAATCAAGTTTTTCGTTGCGTAAAACGCAATTGGTGAGTAAGATATCGTTAGTCGTTGTTGTGTTGCCGTTGCGCCGAGAACGAATCACGCTGACCACTTGTAGCATCCCACGTTTCATTCACAAGCACAATCATCGCGTTATTCAGAAAAGCCGCCGGCGATTTCTCATTACTGACGCCTGTAACGAATAATTAACAGCTAGTGTTTACGGAGATTACAAATTGGAACAAGGTGAGTGACGAGGAAAGACGGTTTTGCTTGAAATTTGGAAATTACGAATGTCGATATTTTAATAATTCTGAATAAATCACTCTCGTAATCCGAAAGCACGTTGTTTTGAGAAAGCACGTTGAATATTTATAGATGACACAGTGCACAGTTCTTGTAATCGGCGGTGGTGGTAGAGAACATGCCATTTGTTGGAAGTTATCTCAGTCGCCATGTGTAAGTTAAAGAATCAACAATGAATAGCAACATAATGGATAGAGATTAATACAGTTTATATTCTATTTGATGTAGGTAAAAGAGATCTTGGTTGCTCCTGGAAACACCGGCATCAAAGAAGTGAATAAAGTGCAATTAGTTGATTTGAACGTTAAGAATACTAAGGTATACATATATAATGTCAGTCTATAATTTTTTCTTGGATCAGTTATGTGATATTGATTACATTATTTTTTCTGTAGGAAGTTTCCAAATGGAGCAAGAACAATAACATTGATTTAGTAGTGGTGGGACCAGAAGACCCTTTGGCTCAGGGATTAGCAGATGATCTGAAAGACGTGGGAGTGAAATGTTTTGGTCCTCAGAAGAAAGCAGCTCAGATTGAAGCCAATAAAGATTGGGCAAAACAATTTATGGACAGAAATCATATTCCTACTGCTAGATGGCAAAGTTTTACTTCCGCTATAGATGCAAAGAACTTTATCAAAAAGTAAGGAATTTCTTCTTGAGGAAAATGATCCCAGCAAACAAGAAATGGATTGAAATGAATTGAAATTAATTCAGATTTTCAGAAATATTGATTCACAAATATTAAAATGAATGCTTTTCAATCCTGAATGCATTTTTATCCATTTATAAGAATTGTATGGAACATATCTCTATGCTTTCAATCTAAAAATAATATTAGCTTTTTCTGTGCACACACACACACACACACACACACACACACACACACACACACACACACACACACACA
>Ga0157363_1003747_pt1 | contig 13819 bp, 4 predicted proteins | sample AttsexASBM1_FD_111477 | JGI IMG/M metagenome (GOLD analysis project Ga0157363, IMG submission 111477) | Fungus gardens microbial communities from leaf cutter ant in Ribeirão Preto, State of São Paulo, Brazil - Atta sexdens ASBM1 | ecosystem: Host-associated > Fungi > Mycelium > Unclassified ...
ACACCCACACACACACACACACACACACACACACACACACACACACACACACACACACACACACACACACACACACACACACACACACACATATAGAGCGAGAGAAAAAGAGAGTTTCATTAATTATTTTATAGAGAGAATTAATTATAGTTATAATGTCAAATTCATATGTGCAAACTCGCGATGCAAATAGGAAACTCGAAGATAAAAAAATAAATAACAAAAGATTTAAAAGAATATTTAAGTAAATAAATAATAATTTAATGACAAAATAAAAGTTAAGTAAATTTTAAATTACATAATTTTTTTCAGTAAATTGTTCGAATGTAAAAAAATATAAATTAGAGAGAATAAATGTTAAAAATAAAGATTTAAAATAAAGTTCATTCTATGTAGGTATATTAATTTTATAAGATATGTATATTCTATAAAATTTGTATAGTTCTCTTTATACTAGCTAAGCTATCACTACGTTTTTCTCTGAATGCAAGGCGAGACAATCGGTGGGAAAGAATGACAATGCCAATTTGAAGAGAAGTGTTATTAATATTATATAATAACTCCCAGACACACCACATACTCGTATTACCTCATCGTTTATTAATCGCGAGACGTATCAAAAACACATTAACCAGTAATTCCGTCGCAAAAGGCCTCCGCTGGATTTAATCAGCGCGGTCAATTTTATCCCACGTCGAAACAGTTCCTGCACACGCCCTGATATTACCGCTTGTGCAAGGGTCGATTAGAAGGGGCAGAGTCATCGTCGTAAGTAAGACAGAGGCTCGAAGAAAAGAGAGAGGAAGGGGGAAGAGGGGGGGGGATAAAAAATGGAACGAGTCACTATAGCGATCCACACGTGTTTACACGTTCCTGTTCCCACGTCTTAAAACGGAGCTCTGCAATCGTACAGCATCTCAGCCTCATTATGCGGCTTATCTTACATCGACGGAGACAGACTCTGCTTCCGCGGCTGAAAGTCCTGGCTAAATTGGAGAATCAAGGATCGAGACTGCATATACTATACATACACCTCGTACTCTTGATCACGATGAACGGTGCAGTCAAGTTTTTGCTCAAGCGACCATAGCGTCGGCTGAAAGTAAAAGAAGATTAAGGGTATCACGAAGATTCGTCAGCGTAAATCCATTACCTAACTTTCCAGAGCTGATGTCAAAATCTATATCACAGTTACTGTTGGATTTATATTGTAATTATATGGCACTAATTATATTCAAGGAAACAAAATGATGTAACTCGTTTAAAAAAATGAATTATGAGTATATTTTCATAAAAATAATCCTTTGCAGATGTAATATAAATAATATAAAGATTAAATTGAATTGACGATTGACATTTTTCACAAAGAGATTTATAATTGAAAGCTTCAAAAGAACTACTCGTCAGTTCGGGGAGGGGGGGGATTTATAATGATAACATTCACACAGTCTTAATTGTATAAATCAGAGATCTAATTTCCAAACATTTAGAATTAACTGACTGATATCTATTATCTCGAGCTATTCTCAATAAGTTCTTAAGTAAGCGATATTGAGGAGGCGATGCGTGGGCATCTGATTATACTCGACCGCGATTGACGTTACGCGATTATCCATTTCAAGAACTATTTCCAAGGTAGGCCAGATGATAGTCGTTACTGGCCACTGTTTTGCGAGCGAAGGCAAAAGAGAAGACGGCGCATTGATGTTTCAGCCGCTGCCGGTGGGAAAGTACCGTCGAACGAGGTTGTTTCAGCCCGCTTTGAAGAGCCTTGCGAGTCCTGTTTTGCGATCTTCCAAGAACACCTCGCGCCACGCCTCGAACCGCACTATTACGAATTGCGATATGACGTGACTTTTTGTACGAGTTTCATGCACAAGGACGACCCTGCTTCCGACTTCTTTGCGCGATTCCGTTTCGCAAGTGTCGCTTAAAAATTGAGTAAATTATATAGACAAAAATCGTTATCTTTACTTAAAATTTTTTGACAAGGCAAAAAATTTGTTATAATAATAATTTTTCTCATTCAAATTATCAATAAAATTTTTTTTTAATTCAGAAAAATTTTCTCATTGGTTTAGATAATAAAATTTGCATAAAGTGGCATGAGAAAAATAATTTTTATTTATTAAAATAGAATGCACATAACTACACTGTTAGATATCCAAGGAACAGTAGAAACTTAATACTTTGAATTAAATAACATTTTGTTATTTTTAATTTTCATGTGTGTCAAAATGTAAATCAATCTATTTCTGTGGTTAATGCTTAGTTTCAAAGTAAACGTTCGTATACGCTTAATAAATTAATTTAACATAAATTTTACATTTTCTTAAATTTAATACATTTAAATTGTTTGAAAATTGTTTAAATTAATGATATATAAGCATAAATGGCGATCTAGAAAATGATTAAAAATATATCAAACTAGATATAATTTGTTAATATTATGAATTTAATAGTATGATTTTGCAGGAGATTTTAAACAAAGTATCTGTTATTTTTATTTTTTATTTTTTGACTGATATAACTGCATATACAATAGGGATTTGAGAATTAACTTATTTTACGATTAGATCCACTTTTCTCTTTAAGATTTATAATTATAATATTTTAGCATTTTAAAATATTTAATTCATAATTAAAAAGTTAAGGAATCTAGGAATTTTTTTTAACCTAATTTTTAAATATTTTAGATATAGTTGCTGTTTCATATCGCAATTATTTACTTAATTAGAATAACTGCTAAACGATAATCACGCCAGAAATCGCGTCTTCTCAGCTCTTCGAACGTTAATACGAGAAGAGCGACGAGAGGCGTTTTAATGTCTCGCTAGCTTTCGAATCGCTTGTCAGCGAAAAAAAAGGATCATAAAACGATAATAATTGCGCGTGCGAACATGAGCGCGTAACTTCTCCCAGTTTATTACAAATGCATACACGCAACATTATTAATTAATGTATCGCGGCTAAGATCCGCGTCGATGCAATATTTTAGAAAATTTTCGCAGGTACGTAAATTTTGCTTCTATAGGTTATAATAGAAAATTATTACGTATATGCTCAAAAGTGAGAACAAATTTGCGGAAAGAGCTCACGGTAATTAATGCTTTTAATCAGGACTCATCGGATTACGTTATGTTAAATATACATATTACATTATGAATTATATTACACGTGCGTACGTAATTAACATGTAATGTAGAAATTTCAGATCGCTAGTGGGATTGCGCTTGTAAGTTTCAATAATTGTTATTGCACTAATAATATGTACGCTTTGTATAATTTTAATATATTTATGCATAAAGAAGATTTGCAATATGTGTGCGACAACTAATATATGTTACGAAATTTTATCGTTGCAACGAGACATGACTTATATTGTCAAGAATTGTGTCGATTCTTCACATTCTCACTGGAATTTAATGACACATGGAGAAAAATATTTTCGCTACTACAGCAAAAAATCATCGTTGTTATTGCACATTTCATCAGTAAAAACGATCGGACTACTCTGCACAATTAAATGTTATGGATATTATATTATTTTAATTTTCAAATAAACACTACCGTGCATAAATCCAAGAACGCTTGCTTTCCTCACGAAGCATTTGATAAAATATCATCAAACAAAAATTAACAAAGACAAAAACAACAACATTTATTTTAAAATGGACTTTTAATAAACTTTATGTATTTCTTCAAAAAAATTAGTGCAATATGTGATGATGCAAATAATGTGTTTGACCCCTACAACGTGCTACGCACTGAATTACAATATTATTGATTTTCTCGTTTTTATTCTTTTAAAAAATATTGTTTAACTTTGAAAGAATTTACAAAAAAAACTGTATAAAGTTGTCAAAATTTTAAACTTTTTCAACCCTAAACAAAATCTCTTTCGAAATAATAAAAAAAAGGTAATTTTGTCTATTTTTTATGAAATTTCTTTCAAAGACGAAATATATTAGTGGAACTCGATGAAAAGGCATAAATAAATGATAATTTTGAAGATATTTTAATTTTGAAAAAATGCTTTATATAATTTAAAATAATTTCGCAAAAAAAAGACGATCGTAAGAAAAGACAAATTAATACAAAAAATAATTTTTTATACTAATTAAAAATACTATATTAATTTGCCTGCTATTGAGATCCAGTGACATTTTCGTCTTTGATAATGTTTTATCAAGCTGCTACGCTTTAAAATAAAAGAAAAATATTTAAAAATATTAATTTATAATTAAGTAAAGTAGAAACAAAGTATCATAGAGACTAAAAGACAGATTTGAAATTCTGCTTTTTCTCTTTCAAATGCATTTCTGAAAAATTTTCTATGAGAGTTTTCTTCACCAAGAGGGAAGAATTTTTCATGAGCTGCGAAAATATTGCAAGTGTTTTCGAACTTATAAATGATAACGTATATTATAAATTTCTAACTCTATTTTTTTTCTAATTAAAACTAAATTATGTTAAACAAGGAATATTCTAGGATTATACATATGAATGGACATCTAAAATTAATTATTTTCGTCAAGTTCTGTTTATAGTAAGTGCCAAAATTTACAATGATTTTATTATGCCAACGGATGAAAGAAAAATAATGTATATCATAATTTAATTATTTTCATATTAAACTTAATAGCTGTGTGCATACTGCATCATTATTATCGGTAATTTTAATTGGTTCCAGGAAACATTTACTGCAGATCATCGAGCACTACCATTACCACTCGACATTAATTAATTTAGAAAGTAATATTACCGTCCGTTTATTAATGCTTGCACAGTCGTACAGTGTTAATTATTAAGCGAGAATCACATCCAGCTTGCCCGATGTAGCAGCGACGTTGCAGCAACGCGGAGATTGAACGTGTAATTTGACGAACATCGTCAATGCATGTATCGGTTATACACATATCAGAGCACGGTACGATTAGATAGAGCGGTCATAGACGCGTTTTGCACTCACAATCCCATTTAACGATCAATAAAAAGATCAAAGGACATGATTTAGAAGACTATTAATTATTAATGTCACTGTCATAAATAATTTATATTTAGTTTTAAATAATTTGGCAAACATTTACAAATGTCCCTTTATCTGTCTATATCTAAAAATTTTACAGAAAATGAAATTGAACAATTTATCGCCGAATATGATATTTTAACATTCAGTTAAAAATTAAAACTAAATTAAACTCCAAAAGTCTCAATAATTATAATTTGGAATAATAGAGTGTCTCTAAAAGGACAACTGAACTTCGCTGACAGTGCAACAAAATCTTTACTACTCACAATTTGCAATACAAAAATTCTTCAAACGTTTCGGTTTTCACAGAACCATTCTCAGTGGACAAAAACTCACAATAATTAATACGCTGTTCTATAAATCTTCAAACTCTTCTTCAGTTGAAAGATTACTAATGTCTTATTCCAAATATCGGTTATTTACTCCGAGTGGTAATCTTGGATTATTATATGGATATATTATAAAATGGATGTAAGACAGTTTCTTAATACAGGACTTAATGATTGTGTATTTATTAGGAAGTTGACAGTTCGATATAGAAACATTGAAATCAAAAACACATTTAGTTGATTTTCGTGTTTGTTGATCTATTTTACTGATTACGTGCAAATAGAATTTTATAATAATATTTTTATTTTATAAATTTGCTTATACATAATATGAAATTAATAACAAAAAAGAGTTTACCTGTTATAATATTCCTTCTTTTGAAATAAAAAAATTTATAATTAAAATATATGACACTTATTTACAATTAATATTTTAATTACTTTATATTAAAGAAACAATTTTAACTAGATACACTCATACAAAAAACAATTTTGTTGTCAAAATTACTATGTAGGAAATACAAGTAGTGCAATAAAAAATTTTGACATTTGAACAATCAGCTTGAGCGTCCTAGTAATTACTTTAATTTAACAAAATTATTTTCAGATCTGTATTTAACTAAATTTTTAGATATTTGAGTTATTTTTTCCGTATACTTGATTTAATGTTGTATTAATTTTATTTTATGCGGAATGCTCAATAAATTATGAAATCAGAAAAGTGTTTTCATTCTTGAAAATTATGCGATTAATAAAAAAAAATCATCATTCCCTCCATGTTTTTTTACTCGGTTTTTTTATTTATAATTATTTTATTATGATTCACTGAATACTTTGTATACGTCGCTATTTATTGATTTCCTAATACTTGTTGTGTTGCGCAAAAAGTCAGAAGGTTACGAAAGGAATGCGCAGATTGTTCGATAGTCGACCACATAATAATAACGACGTATCTAAATCTGAAAAGTTACAGATTCGGACCTTGCGTCGCAATATCTCCGCTTAGGATACGTAGAAAAAAAAATAAAAAATAAAAAAGTACAATACAATTACTAGTATAAGCTATCGATTAAGTGTACTTAAAACTCGGAGTAGCTGTTATTGAGATCCGATAATTTCAATCTGGTGCAACTCGCCGGCTCGTGTAAAGGAGCATGGCAATGTCTCAGCGCCATGTCTTAGCGTAGAGACACTATCGTGTCTCCAGATAACTGTAGGTATAATTGACAGACTTGCTTCGCACACGCACTCTGCTGAAGAATAGAATTTACTTATGCGTAGAAATCTTCCATTGGAAGGCTTGTCAGTTGTTTTCTTTATGAACGATAGCCATCGATCCGTCCGGAAATATGTTTATTCACGTAATAAACAAAGTCACAATTTATCAAGAGACAGATAGACAGCTAGTCAGATATGGCATTTGTACATGTTAGAGGTTTTTTGTAATTTATTGAACATAGAATGCACGATCTCTTATCTCAATTAAGTTTTATTATAAATGACATTTAAATATGCGAGAGCTGATCTGGACAAGTAATTAGGAACGCTCGGTAATCGATAGATGAATTGTAAGACCATGGATTATGCAGGAAATTTAATATATTCAGGGGTTCAGAAGCTATCTCATTTCAATTAAATTAATTAAAGTTCACTTCGTTTATTATCAGTGTTATTTGCATATAATATGCAAATCCAGAAAATCTTTATCGATAGGCACAACAACTTGAATGCCATCACTATTTTTTGTAAAACACGACAAATTTCTCATGCACTTCTAATGTGTTACTATGTTCGCTTGATCTCACATTCTCATTGCATTCGCGAGAGATAGCATTTCTTCTAAGCGTTGCTGTGTCGTTTTGATTAAAGTGATGTGCTTGGCTGCTTCAGATACGATTTTGTTTCTGACGGCAGAATGGCGTTTCAACGAAGTTATGGAAAAACTTATTACGTTTCTTTGAGAGTGGAATCGTATTTAAAATACTTTACGTAATATACGATTTGACGTTAAGCCGCGATCTGAGTTTGCATTAATCGAGCGAGAAACTAAATTAAAACTTTAAAGCCCGCATGTTCTATATCGAAAAACTGTAAAAACGAATGATAGATTGCAGTGTTTATTTAAATATACAATACAATGACCTGTTTCTAAGAATAAGCTTTATCTAGAGATACAGATTTAAATTCTGCTAATTAGAATTAATATTTGCAGTTGTAAACTTGTTACTATTGATTTCTAATTATTTCGTTACGAATATCTCAATTATTCAACAAAAAAGCACAGCGATATAGTACGTTTATATTATATCAATTCGTAATTTAATAGATTCTTCTGATCATGTTTGAGAATTTTTTTATCGTTTGTGCGACGTTGGAAGAAAAAACGATTCGAATAACTAAAAAGATCCTTCGAGTCATACATTCTTTGTTGTACGCCAAAAGATTTGAATTGTGACTGCTAATTAGAATTAATGTTACTTTTCAACTTCCTTCTTTCCAACTTTTCGCTACTGATACTCTTTCTAATTATTTTGTTGCGAATATCTCAAAATTACGTCAAATTTTTTTTTGTTACACTATAATAATTTAATAAAAAGAGAATAGTAACGCAATATCTTTACATCATATCAACCCAGAATTTAACAGATCCTCCTGATCTCCTAAAAATATTTTTGATCGTCTGCGCGACATAGAATAAAAAACGATATCGTTACATATTTTACAAAACAGCATAACTGTTCGTAAAATGCATGCACAGATGTACTTTATCGGTTGCTCAGGATTTTTAATTAGAGCGAATAAGTAAAATATAAGTCTCTTGAGGAACTTTGCGAAACAGGAAAAACTCTTCAATGTTTATGTATATAATTTTTTAAATATATTTTTATAATTAAAATATATAATATATTTTTATATATTAGGTATAGTAAAAAGAAATCCATTATTTTTCCATTCAATTTCCATTCAATTTCATGCAAAAATAATAGATTTCTTTTTACTACACCTAATATATATATATATATAATGTAACTAATATTAAATCTATAGAATTGTACATGTAAAAACAACCAATAGGAAATAAATGCCTTTAACAGTTTAGATGAATTTTAAGTGCTTGTATAATTCTCTGTGAATTTATATAGTCCTTTAAATTGCACTGAAATAATTTTTCACTTATTTTCTAGACACTTATTTCCTATTGATTTAATGTAACTGCTGTTTCGAATCTACAGAGTAGACATTTAATTAAATTAGCGACATGCAGCATTGTGCGGAAAGCGTGCATTCAAAATTCTCCATTTATGAAGACCAATAAGATATTTTAAGCGGCTTTATGAATCCTCCGATTACTATTTCAAAGCAGATTTAAATAATACCGGTACTATTATGCGAGCATTTACAAAGTAGCGTATATCAGTCTATGAATGAAAGTCTCAAATGCAATATAATCTCAGGACTACAGGGAAAAATAAAAAGTATTTTACACATCAAAACGGTCCTCTATTAATGAATGTATAGTGTATAGTAAATAATAATACGTGTATAGTAAATAATAAACTAAATTTGACTCAAATATACTTTAATATATTTCTTGTGTAATTGTTTAATTTAAATTATTATTATTATATTAACGATATATTAACAATAAATAGCAGCAGTGGCAATATTTATAAAAAAGATTAGAAATAACTCGAAGTGTGGGTATAATTTGACATTATAAAAGTTATACGTATAATCAACTTTTACTGACAGTAACTACAAATTTCTTCGCAGTAAACTACTAGGTTCTGTTTGAGAGATCCGTTAAGTTTATTACTTGACGTCCCAAATCTATTTGAATGCGCTCTTTGGGACATTTATTTTCAATTTACGGAAAACTATATACATGTTCAACTACACTCTGTTACATACGTGTGTAAAAATACCTACGCGGTGCATACTGTGTTGTTCTAACAAAAGGATACTATCCAATTATATGTGTAAATCGTATGTGTATTGATTTTGCAATTTTATTAGCTATGCACATCCTGAAAATCGCCGAGTAAAACTTATATTTTTAAATTTGCATGTACAGAAAGATGAATATACGCATTGACGTATATTTATCAAATTGTACATTTTTCAAACAAGTATGTACTTTAATTGTTTACGTGATTGTTTACATAAATGTTTGTTATTATTTGTTGCAATATTCGTTAGTTAATTAGTATTGCCAATAAATGAAATTAAATATGGCGTAAAGTGATATTGAATTTTATCAGTGTATTTGTTGTTTTGCATATAATTCTCTTTTTTTGCTAAAGAAATATTTAAACTTTGCATTATTGAATTCATAATATCAAAATATATTTAATTTCAATTACTTTTTATTATTTCTGTAGGTCGTTATATTGTTTCTATTTAATATATCGTTAAATGAAATAAAGTTAAACAGTTTACCTAGTGAAATGTGAATTAAACTATTTAATTTGGACTCAAATTTGGTTTATTATTTATTAAGTTTAAATGTGTTCTTTAATGCTTAATAGTTAGTTATTACAACCACATTAAATTTATGTGAAGCAGAGAGAGAGAAAGAGAGAGAGAGAGAGAAAGAGAGAGAGAGAGAGAGCGCTTAAATTCTATAATATATAAACTAATGTTACATCTAATTCAACACACTTGACGTAACTTTCTTTCTTTCGACATCAACCTTATTTCGTATCATTACATTTATTTCGTAAGATCCAAAAAAGCTTGAAAATTATTAAAATAATTTAATTTAATTGTAGCGAAATCGTATACTGCTACATATTAAACTTTTTTGAATTTTGAACTTTTGAATGAATTTATTAAATAATACATACATTCTATGAATAATGTACAAAGTTCTATATACGTTTACTTTCATACGTATTATGAATATTTATAAGAATATATTTATGAGAGAGAGAGAGAGAGAGAGAGAGAGTTTTATAAGAAGATATAAGAGATATTTATAAGAAGTTTATATTTTCTAAAATTCTATTTGTTATGAAATATTAATTTAATTACTGATAAATTATTACATATATATTTCCCTTTTTTCTCCCTTTCTTTAAAAATGTTTGTCATTTATTTCTTGGAAAGGAATGACGCAGCAACATTCTAAATATCATAAATATTCCACGATCGATTACCTCAACCGGATACGATCGGTTCATGCTAATAGAAAAAAATCTTTGATTAAGATCAATAGAATCTTCCGGGTCGGAATATTCCCATACCTGTCGTCGCAATTCTTGGCACAAGGTTGCCCGTCTACATGGGACTCAGCTCATTAACATTGAATAGCGTAATCGATATTTCGATTTGCCAAAGAATTGAAGAAGATAGTGACCGGTAGCAATATCTGCAAAGAGGTGGGTGAAGATGCCGACTTCGATGTTACGGTGATTGATGAAGTTGTCTCGGTCTAATCGAGACTCGCTATGTGTCGTCGTGCATTGCACATTCCAAGATCATCTGATGGCGAGATATTTTATTAAAATTAATCAAGCGCCATTACATCGAAGTATATTTATATCGCTCACAGTCGATTAATAATGCAATATGACGGTTTTGTTCCCGCTATCGCCAGCGGCAGGGAAGCGCCGCGTCGTTTTACCTCCCAGGAAGGTGTATCATCGTGTCACATTAATCTGCTGCTCGTGACACTGTAGGTACCATACCAGGTTAAAAATAAAGAAGCGACGCCTAAAGGTGGGAAAGCAATACGTGCAACACTGCCCGCCGTCAATGTGAACGTGTATGCGAGGCATTCGTGTGTCTAATCCATTCGGACATCATTCGTCATCGTTTCCTCGCGCGACCGAAATATCTCGTTTCTCATCTCTCCTCGTACACGCAACGGCACCTTCCGCCAGCCACTTACTTTCCCTCCGACTTTATACTACGTGACGTCACCGTCGCGGGCGTAGTATAAACTATAAAAACGTCTGTTTCTCTCTCGTACTATTATACTATTATAGACGTAGATAACTCGCCGATACTCGAATACAAATGATACCCCGTCTCTAGTTTGCTCGTTTCCGAATATCAACACAGGGAAAAGACAGTGGAAAAAACAAAACTTTCTCTCACTAAGGTCATTTGTAACTCTGGCGCAAATTTCGCAAATCGAATCTCAGCGCTCCGCTGTTCCTCTTGCTTAAAACTTCTCTCAATGAAACTACGAAAGTTTCGAAAACCAATAAAATTAGCAGAAATGGATGAAAAGTTAATAATACACGAAGTTAACAAGGCAGTATATAATTACATAGATGGGAAATTTGTGTTTTAACACAACTTTTATACAAATTTTAACACACTTTACATGTTCTAAAAACTTCACTCAAATTTTTATTTTATAATTTATCATAAGATGAATATGATTAGAAAGGAACACTAATATTATACAAAAAATGAACACAAAAAACGTAATCTCACACAATTTATGTAAACAATCATATTCTTTCATTAACATTTATAATATACTAAATTAACACATTTTATTTATTTATCTTAGAATATGCGTTTTAAAAAATATTATTTAATTTTGTGTTATTTGTTTATTTATTCATAAATTGTATTATTTTAAGAAAGATTAAATATAAATTTAACATAACTATTCAAATAACACAATCACATTAGGTTAAATTAACATTCGATATATTAAAAATTTGACACTAAATTTTAACTTTAAGGATTTCAATTTTAATTTTAAGGATTTCAGCGGTCATTTCTAATACAAATACAACGTTTTTTTATTATGCAATTGAAAAATTTGTATCAAATTTAACACATTTTACATGTTCCACGATCTACTTAAATTTTTGTGTTGATTTAACACGAGATGAATATATTAGTGGATAATATAATTATTATATACAATAAAAGAATCAACATGAAGAAATAATATATTGATACAATTTGTAAGTAAACTAGAATCATGCTTATTTCAGTATTAATGATGTGTTAAAATAATACGTATTTTATTTATTTATCTTGGAATTTATATTTTAAAATACACTAATTTCAATAACAATAATTATATTGGGACTCTTCTCGAATTTTAAACAATACAAAAAGATAAATAATAGGCTAATGAGAATCAGCAACAATAAACGACGCAATTATTTAGTGAACAATTAATATTCAGATGGATTGATGTCTTCTTTATTTTGAACGATTCAACTCTCTTCCTCAGCAAGAATGATACAAGTATAATTAGCTCACATGTCCATAATGCTTAAGTCACTCGCAAATTGACAAAAATGCAGCGTTGTTAATCATCACGGAACATGAAACATTGCACTGAAACTTTGTTGAACATATTAAAACTTAAAAAGCAGAATTGTTAAAATCAATATAAAGATCACACATTTTTAGAACATACGTCCGTGTTACATACGACGACGTGTTACTCATACTAATTTCATATTATTTGTTTATTTATTCATAAATTGTGTTACTTTGACATTAAAAAATGTTGAATACTAATTTAATACAAATAATATAATTACATTATGTAAAATTAACACTCGGATACGTTAAAAATTTAACACAAAATTTTTATAAAAATGTGAACTTTTAATATGAATATAAAGTATTTTTCAGAGTGCAAAAAAGGAGCAAGAAGCCATATTAATTAATAGAATGCAAACATCCCGGGAAAAAGTATTTTATATATAATTATATTGTATATAGATAATTTTATATGTAAGTATATAAATATATGCAATTATATATAAAATATATCCATTTATATAGAATTATATAAAATTGTATTATATAAAATTGTATACATTCTTATATAATTTTATATAATTAAATATAAAACATTTTTTCCTGGGATAAAATAAATTTAAACAAATAACGTTCTCTTCAGATAAGTTAATGCAATACGCAATAGAAATGAAGTATATGAAGTATTGAAAATTATTAAGTCAAATTGATTTTTTGTTTAAAAAGCAAGAAAGATTAGAGTCAACTTATAGCGAGCAAAACTTCATGGCAAATTCAGCACACATGCACTAACTCTGCTTTAGTGACTTTACTGAGAGAAAGGATTTTGTTAATTTAGCAAACCACCAGTACCTTTAACCGGTGATCGATAAATATGTGACAACAAATTTCGTTGTTGCTAGTTTGCTATTATTATTACCAAATTATTAGTAACAGAAACAAACTATATAGAATCTAACTTATCTTTTGGATAGACTTTAGGCTTGTTTCGTAGATGATCCTGGAATCTTAAGTCGTAGGAAATCGATCAAGTACAGTCAAATGTAAGGAGAATTATTTAGAATTGGTCAATTTCTTATTTGGGATCCTGCAATCGTCTATAACTATATTTTATATATATATATATATATATATATATATATATATATATATATGTGTCTCTTTTTTTCTATATATTTTTTTTTATTTTTTATTTTTATGTATTTTTATATAC
>Ga0157363_1003749_pt1 | contig 13817 bp, 8 predicted proteins | sample AttsexASBM1_FD_111477 | JGI IMG/M metagenome (GOLD analysis project Ga0157363, IMG submission 111477) | Fungus gardens microbial communities from leaf cutter ant in Ribeirão Preto, State of São Paulo, Brazil - Atta sexdens ASBM1 | ecosystem: Host-associated > Fungi > Mycelium > Unclassified ...
TCCTTTTATGGTTTCGTTTGCTCTTCTGCGTTTGCAACGAAACTAGATGAGAAAGCGAAACATCAAGGAGCTATGAAATGTTTCCGAATTATGTTCAAAGAGAAATCACTCAAATCAAATCGAATAAATTCGTTCTCTCGCCATAATTTGCATTAATTGACATTACTTCTAGCGCGTTCCAAACATTCTAGATAGAAACCAATGAAAAGTAGCGTGCCGAAGAAGAATTCGAAGAAACGCCGCAAGAATCATCCGTTGAATTATTCGCGAACTTCGCCCCGACTTTATTCTATGTGCATTCGTCGCTCCGGACAGCCGCGATTGTCGTGAAGTCTTAAATCCTTCACGAGAGATGTAAGAATCGCTAGTCACCCTCGCCAGCTTTCAGAAGTTTATAGAATTTAAAACGTCTCGTTGAAAAGGATTTCAGTACATTGTGACTGGTACTTGTCACAGAGATATGCGGCACCGAGAGCATCACAATCCGTATATTATCTATTGTATGTGATATGCACATCGCGCAGGATTTATGACACGACTTTCATCACTACGACAAATTGGAGGTACGAAAATAAAATTCAGTCTTGTACAATTTAATCTTGGCTCGCTGTAATATTCTTTTCAGGTTGTGCTAATTCGAGGAATAATCTGCAGCTCTCGTAAAAAGATGTTTATGACTGAATTTCTATTTTCGTCCAGGGATCGGGGATTCTCTCGATCGCATTGGTGCGTTCTGCTGCCACGCAATGGACGCAAATAGAATCTGTAAATGCCAAAGTCTAATTTTCCCGGAGAATAACGAGCCGACTACATCTCTCACGATAATTGACTTCCGGCCGTCTCGCCTCGCGATGCTGAACTTTTCTGGAAATGCATGGAGCGGTGAGGACGGACGCGAGAGTAAAGTCTGGCGAAGACTGGGAACGAGGTGAGAAGCGTGAGTTGAACGTTTTACGGATTTCCTCTCTCGCATTCCGAGAGGAACGGGACGCAGTCGGTGCTGGGAAATGCAGTTCGGACATCGTATTTCCTTTTCGCTCGACAAAAGCGCTGTGGAGCAACTTCGCAAACGCGACGAAATCCGGTCGCGCCCCTTACTTACTGTCGGCCGTAATATTGTTGGGAACTTTTGCGTTCGCCGAGAGATATTCGCTTAATTGCCGGCCGGGATGTCGATGACGATGAGGAATCTTCGAATAAGGAGTCAAGAAGACGTATTCATTTAAATTCGCCATATAACGAGTGATAACGTTCTTGTGCAACATTGATTTATTCGCTATTCAAACGTGTTTTCTATGCGACCCGGAGTTGCAAACACATAATAATTAATTACATAATATAAACGCTCGGCTTTTGATATAATTTTCATTTAAGAATCTTTGAAATTTTCCACGAGCGTAAACTCATTCAGTATCCTGATGGTTTTGAAATATAATATTCGTATATCGCTTTCATGCTGCACATTTAACTTCGTGAAAGAGCACATTAATAAGCACTCGGTACGTTCTATAGAAATCTCAGCCAATTCGGCTTGAGAATTGAGAATCTCAAAACGTGAATAATTACGTTTCGCAAGAATAATATTAGAATATCATTGTTCGCATGCAGCTTCCTATATTCTAATGAATAATCGCATTTCCGCTTCAGTATCTTAAATACAAGCTAATGCCAATTTAGCACAAATAAAGTTAAAACATAATTAATATCTTTTAATAATTCAACCAACTCCTTCTCTTTATCTTTCTTCTCTTACAATCTTAATCCTTCTCACAATTTATATATAGCGAATTCAGTCCGTATTTGTACTAGGCTAGATCAGAGCATACTAAAAGCTGTTTTATGAAATTAGCAAAGTTAAGTATATAAATATATTTTAAATGATTAACTATCTACTAATGATATTCACGATATTATTGAACAAAATATAGTATATGTATCATTTCATTCTGTCTAAATCTGAATCAGTGGATAGTTACTAATTACCCTACTAATTATGATATACTTGGCACTGAAATTCAACTAAAAAAGTCAATGAAGTTCAACTAAAAGGAAGAATGTTTGACCATTATAACTAAAATACTGATATTTGCATGTTAATTTCAATATTCCAATACTATATTTACTAAATTTATGTACTAAAACAAAATTAGATCACATGATAAAGATTAGGTTAGGGATTTCACATTTCGTTCACTAATTATCAATAGCATACTTGGCACTGATATCATTGATTATCCACTGATTCAGATTTAGAGAGAGTTGTCGAAGTTGATTATACTGTACGACTGTATTGAGGTATTTTATATAAAGCAGTTTTTAATATCGATCTAGAGTAGTGCGAGTGATCGAATTTCATTATTAGTTAGAGACCTTAGTGTAGAGACTTTGGCTTTCATTCTTCTTTTACGTTTCACATGGAAATCATCGTCGAGAAAGAGGAATCAGGATAATACGTCTGCGAAGTTGACCGAAGGAATGATCATCAGGAAGAAAGGGCAGGGAATGAGAAGGGCGGACGAGGGAGTTTTAAGAGACTGCGAACACGGAGGTCCTGCTGCGAGCTACCCACGTCTGGGTGGCGCGTACGCGGTATGGATGTAATGGGGCAACTTGTCAGCTACTGCGACTCGTCCGTCAGAGAACGAAAGGTACTCGGCTACTCGCCAAGATAGGAAATGACGCTCGATGGCAGGCGATCGCGCTTCCCTTTTCCTAGAGAACAACGATCCGTGCTCCGTTTCGCGCCGCTCTGAACTTCGTATTCGTGCCGAAGTCGCAGCTGATGATACGAGGAATAGGAGCTTGATATCCCGAACACGTAGACGTGCGAGGCGCCGAGAGAGAGAGAGAGAGAGAGAGAGAAGAAATATCAGCACAAGCTGTAAGCGAGGAAACATGGAGCCGTTATGGCGAGATTCTAACGAGACCTCTCATCATACTTCCCCTTTTCTAAAGTACGAGTTCACTGCCGTCGTTAACAACGTTACTTATCTTCAATATACAATCGAAGATTGAGTTGTCGTCAGAATTGTAATTGGATGATCTAATTGTAAAAAAAGATATTAATGATTAAAATATTAGGGATAGAATTATTATCATTATAAAATTAATTTAATGCAAACATAACATAGTGAATTCTTTCTGTTCGTGAAATAAAGTTAAAATTTTTGTCGAAAAGATTTATTTGTCTCTCTATGCAGTATAAAAGACGTATCGATGCTAACATTTGTTGAGATTATTTAGAAAAACACGTTATGTTATTTTTATCCGAGATAAAAATCCGAGGTAAAACTAATATAACCTAAATTCTCGATAAACAACAACATCGATATTTCTTTTTTATCTATTAGATCACACAAAAAATTATATTTTTCTAGGCAATTCTAATGAATCTTGCTTGGTTTTTTACATACAAATTAAAAAAATATAATAAGATTACTCATCATAAGATATTCAGCATATGGTTTTTTGGTTTTCGAGGAAGTGCGTATGTTTATCAGAGCGCACGGTCGCGCGAAACGATTTGAATTGACGCACGTGCCGTGATTTACGTGTCCCAGTTGTTTAACAGCGAAATTATCGAACGCGCCGTCCCGAACAGCGCTCACTTCGTTTCCTTTTTTATTTCACCTGCACCGTCGATCGACAATTACGCGATTGCGATCAGAGCCCGGAGCCAATAACGCGCTCGCTCGTTCTCATTTCCATAATTCACACGCGTTTCGCCTCTTCCGTGCCTCTCGCAGATCATTGGGACGACCTCGTCTCTACTCTCGCAGCTGCGCTCCCGTTACATCTGGTGCACCTTCGGGATTCGCGTTACGCAATATCGCGATTCATCAGCGAATGAGATCCGGAAGAAGCGTTTTGCGAATACAATCGAGATGAAGTAAGACTAGTGGCACACAGAAAAACATAAGCAGTAAGACGAAGTAATAAGGAAATCAACATTACTTACATTATTGCCTTACGTTCTCCACTGGAACTGGAACTGGTTGATTCCTTTACTGTTTATATCTTACTGCTTGTGTTTTTCTATGTTCCACTAGCCTTAGGGCAATAATACACAAAAAAACTTAAGCAGTGAAACGTAAGCAGTAAGCAAATTGGCCAATCATTGTAGAGAACATAAGCACTAGTCAATCCAACATGTTCTTTCTTACTGCTTATATTTTACTGTTTAAATTTTTTTGTGTGCCACGATTCATACTCTATCGTGTTCGCAAAACGCTCCTTCCAGTTCGCTGATAGATCGCAATATTGTGTAACACGAATCTCAAAGGAGCATCAAAAAAACTATAACATATAAAAAAATTAAATAATAAGATGTAAGCAGGAAACAAATCTACATTTTTTTATTTGTTTACTGCTTATGTTATTATTTTACGTTCTTGACTGTAATTAATCGATTTATTTATTGCTTATGTTTAAAGTTAGAGCACAAATCTTCGTATAACGCATAATGTATAAAGCATAAAAAAAAAATCAACCAATCAGTCAGTTTGATTTCATGAAAAGAAAAGAAATCAAGGATTTTGAGTTCATTTTTATATGCATTATGCGTTATGCAAGACTCTTGTCTGTTTACGTTTTTCTACGTGCCACTAACCTAAGCGCGCGACAATTATCGCATAGTCAGTCACCCGACGCGAATTTCATTAGTCTTGCGCGAGTCGTTTCATCCACATCGTGCAAAAACCGCAAAAACCGCGTTCTCGTTGATTCTCACTCAAAAGACGAGAGATGCATCTATTGGTCTACGTGTAAAACATGCCCGATCGAATCAACAAATGACAGGAAGAGAAGCAAGGACGAGAGAAAGAGTTATTTATATCCGCTGACTGAAACGATGACTATCCTCGATTAAGCCTGATAATCATCCTTTTACGTGCAACTAATCTTCGAGCCGACAACGACGTCACGGTTATCCAATCCACGTGCGCTCGCGTTCGATGGCGGAAAATCTGAAGAATTGGTTCCATCTCTCGTCATTTTCTCCATCTCGTTTTCGCACGCGTGCTCAGCCATCACTGTCATTCTTCTGCGAGTACTATGCCGTGTTACCGCGTCTGCCTGAGATGCTCGCCAACCCGAACCCAACCGGCCATAACTTCATCCTCGGCCTGGCTGACGCTAATTGGCGTATCGTGCCGTAATGCGGTCACGCCATTATCTCTACCCACTGCGAGAGACTGATATTGCATTACACCAAGTTGATCTTTCATCGTCGGCCCATTTCCTGGGCTCGGCTCGACGATTGGCCGCGGGCAGCGCGAAACGGAGCGGCGAGCGGATGAACCGGAACCCAGCGACCTTGGAAAACGTGACTTTGTCATGGCCGATTAGGTGGTTCATCAACCTTGCCCTGTTATGATTCGCACAAAAAAATATATCGATCATCAATCGATTGCGCTGGGAATGAATGGGTTCTTGCGATAATTGTAGCGATCGAAATCAATTTTTTAGGTAACAGAGTAATAGTATTACATTTATACTTCAAAATGATAGTAAAGATCGTAATAATTCGTAATATTAGAATAATATATAAAAGAATATATTAGATTAATATATAAAAGAATAAAACTTCCAGCAAGAAATAAATCATAAATTAAGAAAGTCTCACGTGAGCCGATACTCGTATATAAAAAATATATTAATAAAATATATTAATAAATATGTAGACGTTTTGATTCCTAATTTAGGAATCCTCTTGAGTATAATATTATTGATCAGTTAATATACAAAATAACTATTTCATTTGATAATAAAACAGTAAAATTATCAATATGAATAAATACATACCATTGTTGAAAGAAAACATAAGACTAATGATCAGAAATAACAAAAATTATCAAATGTCTTTAGTCTTTAGTAGAATACTTAAATCGGAAGTTTTAAAAAATGAAGTTGATGATATAACAAAAAATGACGAAATAGAGCATAAAATAGTTTATGATACAAGATATTGTAAACAAAGTGTATGATACCAGGTGAGCTTGTGAATGTGCGTAATAGTAGTTAGTTTAGAATGCGGATCAATACATCAGTTGTTGCAGTCGCGATTAGACTATTTGTAGGAGCATCGTCGACATACCGGTCGCCAATCGATCGGCGACGAGGTGGCTGGACGAGAGTGCCATAAACACCACGTCAAGGACGTAAGATTTATAAATCGTTGGCTTTTATTTCGAGTTAAGCCAGCTTTAGGACTTGTCCCATTAAGTGGGGCTTCCAGCTCTCTTTCCTCTTTTCTCTTTCTTTCTCGTCGTGACCCAGCATTGCTACGCCTGCACAAGCACCGTTCATACAAGGGTAGATTAAGAGGCTCTTCGCGGCTCCTAAATATCTTATTAAACAGCATCGCGATGGTCTATTAACTCGCCTATACCTGGTGTATTCTCTTTTTCCCTTCTTCTTTTCTTCTCTTTTTCTTCATTCTTTTTTTCTTTACGACGTACGGTGTACACGTCATTAATGTGTTTCTACCGCGCGGTTGCCTGAGTTTCTAACAGACAATTTTTCGCTGTGCGGCCGCTATTAACACCGTAGAACAAGGTATTAAGATCACTCGAGGGTGTTGCTGAAGGACGACCCGCGTTTTACGCGCAGCGCGAACGATTCGTCGGAAATCGTCGATTAATTCACGATTTTTTCCGATCGTCGACCGCGCCCTGGATCACTCCAACAGGAACGATTCCGAGAAATGGAGCCGCGCAGATTGCTTCTTTCATGTAACGTTCTCTCACGAGCCTTCTATTAAATTGCTATCCGCTTTGTGAGCCTGCAAGGCATTGAGATAGAATCGGGCGAAGCTAGTCGACGTTGGCGACGTCGCGTCTCGCGGAAGAGCATCTCGCGTTCCCTTTGATTTCGCTCGGAGCTTTGAGCCCCATCACTTCGTATGTCTCTTGCTATCTCCATGAAGCTTCTTCTCATTTCCTCTCATGAGAAAAGCGGTTCATATTGCAAGCGTACAACGAACAGACAGATACGGGTGTGTTGGATAATTTATGATACAGTTAAAGACGCTCATCGTATCAATAATTTTGCAATGTTTTTTTGAGAAAGGTGAACTCAATAATTAATTGTAAAAGAATCTCATTTATCACCTCGAAACATGTGAAATATTGCTAAATAACGCACTATGTATGAAAACGCGTACAAAATCCTCCTCCCTTAAGATGTTTGGTTTTTCGAATGCATCACATCCATCGGAACAGGGAAATGCAATTAAGAACCATGGCGCACGAGTGACGTGTAATACATAAATATATAATAGAAATGCTGTGAAATATAATTAAACGGGAGCCTCCGCATTCAAAATGCGACTTTCAATTAGCGCTCTTAGTATGAGTGGCCAGTGTGTGGTCGTAAATAATTCACGAAACTTCATCCACGCATTGTGTTCCCGCTCGACTCCGCTGTCTCGAAAGTTTTCGGACGGGCCCGTCTGACGGCGATGTTATACGTAGCTCCTGCATCGTAAACACGAACTCGCAGCCCTGAAGTAACAGACTCGCGTTCACCTGAACGTTGTCGTCGAGGTACGTCTCCGTATATGCGACAACTTTCCTGTCGTGTGACTTTTCGTGACTTCTTGACATGTACGTGAGACAGTTGAACACGTGTGGACGAGGATTCACCAAATAGATTAGATGCCTTTATTGATTACAGGAGCCATTAACGCTGGTTCAATAAATTTAACTAAAAATTGAAGTGCTAAGAACGATCTCGATGATATTTAAATTCATGCACTGAGAAACGTGGCTGAAAATGGATAAAATCTGTAGAAAATTCTGATTATATAAATCATATTTTGATTATTATAATTAGAATTTAGTAGATTTAATCAAAAAATTCTGATTCACCCATTTTTAATTAGAGTTCCAATTAATCCAACCAGATATTTTTCTCAGCGTGTTTTAACTTTTTGTCTATAGTCCAAATTTTTTTTTATATAATTGAAATTTTACTTTCAAATTTCTCCGAAATAAAGAACAAAAATTCCCTCTCCTAAAATATCTTGTTATCTGTAAAAAAACTATTTAGTAATATAAGAGATGTTGGAAAGTAATCTTGAATTTTTGGCATTTTTTGAGAGCCTAGAACAGTAAAAGAAAAAGATTAGCCACTTGAAAAATCATAAATAAACAATAATAATTAAATAAGCCAATCAAATTTTCTATATAACAGTGATTTTCTATAAGAACAGTAGTGATCAAAATCTAACAATAAGTAATATACCATACAATAAAATTTTATTTCAGTATGTTCGGTATAACGAAAGCGAATAGAATTTTCGTCCAAAACTTTTTCTTTCTAAATTATTAATTTCTGCAAAATTATTAAAATAGGTATGATGGGGAATTAATACTTCAAATTGGGAGAGAGAGTGAAGAATTCAAAATAATTTAAAATAGTCTCCGTTCTTCGAAATAACGGAGGCTGCCCTGATGAAATTCGATGCTTTCGCGAAAACTTGATTTAAAAGGAGGCGTTGCCAGGCTGTTGGCATATTAATTATGAGCGGTATGTTGCAGTGATGACGTGGAGAACGAAAGCCGCAACGAAGTCCGCGAGGCGAACGTTGTTGCGTCTGGCATGTATTGAATTTCAATTATTTATCGGGAAGCTGGCGCTAATTGCGATAGGAGCTCCCGCAAGAAACGGGCCGTGTCGTCTTTCAACGCGGTGGGTAGGCGACATTACCGCATCTTGTTGCGACAAGACGGTAAGAAACGACGGGACGAAGGAATAGACGAGTCCTTGGAAGGCGACACCGGGCTACCTTGAAACGGGAACGCGGCAATTGCCAAGAGACGTGCACACACATAAGCAAGAATATTGAAGATCTCGTGCATAAGATCGAGGAGGATCATCGGACACGTGGGTGTTATTCGGCGAGACACATCGCCATGATACGAATATATTTCAGAAGCGCCATGAAAACCGGATTATTCTTAGTGGATTATCTACAATCGTTCCGGAGTCAGATTACGTCTTCTGTCGCGAATCCCTTCCTTTTATAGCGCTTATCCATTAATTCTAAATTATTTTCTTTATTTGATAGGCAAAATTCCATAAAATATGATTAAAAGAGACACCAGTCACGAAACGATAAAAAAACGAAGAGATGTCCAAACTATTCCGTTTAAAAAATCAACAAACATCGCACAGTGCTAAAACAAATATTTATATTCAGAATATTCGAAAAAATGCAATTCGTGATATTCTCATTTATTTTATAAAATTCTTGTTTATGCTCTACCAATGTAGAAAAAAAATTAAAAATTATATCAATTATTTTTCTTACGACATATTAAAAATTCATTTTAAATTAGCTTGATTTCAATATATATTAGGTATAGTAAAAAGAAATCCATTATTTTTCCATTTAATTTCATGCAATAATGGATTTCTTTTTACTACACCTAATATTTACGATTGTTTTTTCAAGATTAAAAGACTATAGTTTCATCTGATCGATTATTGTGCGATTGACAATGGTAAGAATTACTACATATGGAATCACTGCAAAGATTCTAGAATCGGAATGAATATCCTTCGTGTGTGCAATGAGCAATAATAAAGTCATCGCGCCTGTAAAGGGCAGCGCGATGAATCTCGCGCGAGCCATGCTCCATTCATCGGCTCGCTTTGCAAGTGCATTCTCGGCGACATAAACCCAGCGTGCGTCTACACTTGGTATAATCACTTTGCCCAACGTCCATTCCACAATAATTGCGACCGCAAAATGGTCCAACAAAGTCGTTCTCTCGTTTGTCATCCTCGTGTGCGCGCTTCAGCAATGGCGCATCCCCATTGCAATGCAAAGACACTGGCAACAAATATGTATATATATATATATATTGTATTTGCATTATATACAATGCCGATACTAAAAATTTAAAATCATCTTTCGTAAAAAGGTGACAAAAAACAGGCGTCAAACCTGTCTTATAATTTTAATATATAGATTTTCTTGTAGACATTTTTATGTAAATTTTCTTTCTGATATTAAAATCACTGCGTTAGCAACGTTAAACTTTAGACTTTCGACCATTGCTGTACTATATTTTACTCACGATTCACGGATGCGTTCACGCGGCGTCGCAATAATTACATTTGCAGGCAGAGACAGGCAATCGTACGCGGTCGCTGAGCTACACCGCGTGCGATGCGACACAAATCGAAGGTTGGCACACGGTAAACGCCTTGCCGTTCTAGCAATGGCATGTTGCCGGGGTTAATTGTATTGGCTCCCTCGGCCTCATTCTCATTCAATCGTGATCATTACCCGCCAGGAGAGGATCCTCCTACGTGTCGCTTCGGTCGAAAGTGCATAGAGCGTGGATGTACACACGCAACGACATTTTCTTCGGCCTTAGACGAGGCACTCACCTACACCAACTGCCTTACTTATCTCGGTCACGCGTGTCTCCGCCCGTGAGTATGGCGTTCGTGTGTCGAGAAAGGGATAGACGCTATTCCGCAGCTCATTCGACTGCCGTGGAGACTAACTAACGAACGTACGAGTGTGCAGGAACATTTCTCTCTGTTCAGTCTATCGATACAAATTAATAGCCTGATCAAGGAGCTCGATGTAGCTTCATGGAAAAGACAGTCGAGAAGAGCTCGGTTAATAACGTACCGTCTTGAAGTGCATCATGATACAGTAGAGAGAATGAACAATAAATAAAACTATTTCATGATATGTAGATACAACGAGATAACGAATAAATATTAATAAATAAGTAAAAAATGAATATTAGCAGAAAATGAAAGTAAAACACGTAAAATATAGACTTGAAAATGATATAGACTTAAGTTAATAGTGAATTCGAGGACGAATTAATGTACACATAGTGATGCTTATTAAAATCGTTGTACATTGATTTAATTTGAATAAAAAAGTGAAATGCAAATATTTGAAATTATAAAATAAGTATTTTACTCAACAGTACAATAAAGTATAATTAAGGATTCTGCAGTTTAATTTTATATTTGTATTTATATTAACTCTTAGTACACAGTCATTCATGTCCTACGCATTTCTTGGTTATCTCTTATATAGTTGATTTATTCAAATAAATGATTTTGTTTTTATACATTTCTTTTCTTTGCAATGTTAGGAGCTGACTACGATATTTTCCTTTTTCTTAATAAATTTTTAAAATACTTTCTAAAGATGTTAAAGCATATGTAATAAAGTATATCAGTTAATAAGTTTTATGTACTTCTAAAATGAATGACATATTATAAATGATTCATCGCGTGTAAAAAAGAACTGAAAAATCATCATATAAATTAAGAGGATTAAACATAAATCTTTCAATTTGTGTACGATAGCTTTAATGTACACTGAATGCATTTAATCGAATAAATATCCTAGAATCTAGATTATAGAGAATTAATTTTTCAAAAACCTGAACAAAAAGTTTGAAAAATTCTATCATAAAAAAAATACTAGAGCATCTCAATCATGAAATATCTGACAGAGAAATAGTTTTGATAATTTATCTTGAGGAAACATTAACAGTATCAATATCCAAAGTTTTTTATCGCATTTAAAATAACGTGTCGTATATTTAATTTACGACACTATTCGCTCTAATCCTCGATCATACAGCGCCAGACATGTTTGAACGTCACGGACGGAAGAATATAAAAATTATTCGCGGTAACATAAATATCGAGATAAGTGACATCGTAAGAGCAACATAAAATCGCGGGTATGTAATATCCACGCATGGATAACGATAAAATTGCAGTCGTCGATCGTCATTCACCTTCATTCGGAAAGGTTACGTGCGAGAAATCAACACTCGACTATGAAGACGATTCGCCGTAAGAAACGGATTTCTATGGTGCGAACCTGTATCGAAAATCCGTTTTTTATACCCATTACAGCGACCACCGCGAGAACGTGGAATCGGCTAAGGCGCATAAATAACTAGCCGGTAGCCGTGTGCAACCATCTCGACAAGTCAGAATCGGTGTCGAACAAGCGCAGTTACTAACAGGGATACGCGAAATCAGGATTCCTCCAAGCTGCTCCGAGGCCGTCCATTACTCTCAGGTCGTTCTCTATGCCCGATGCGAGGTAGGCCGTCACGGATGGACATGAGGGATCGTCCGGGGCTCCCCAGGTAGCGCGGCCCGAGGATTTCGATCCCTGAACAACAACGAGCTGCGACAATCATAAATCCTGCTCCAGCAATACTTTTTTCGGGCTTTCCCGCGGTCGATTCGTCGTCTCGATTCACGCGACTTAGTCTTCGATGTCTCGCGTCCGAAAGAGAGAGATCCGTTGGTCGGTCGTTTTGTTTTATTTCCTGTGAAGCCCGAGTTAACTCCGGACTGCGAGGAGACAGAGGGCAGAACGACGGTGAGAACCACGATTTGCGTTTTATTCTGTCGCTCGTTGCGCCTGAATTTATAGCCTTTCCGCCGCTTTGCCGGTCAACCGAGGTAGAGAGACGCCGTTTTGTGGGCCGCTAAATTATTCGCCGGGTGCATCCGCGTCCGCCGCCGATGCCTTTTGTCGAAAATACGCGAAAAATATCTACGTCATATTTACATATGTATAGAGATATCGCGAGATACTTTTACGATGCGCTGGCGTCTCTTGGATGACGAAGAAAAGGATTTAAATTAATCTTCGACTTGGGAATTTTTTCGACTATGTAAGCAAAGATCTATGATAGTGAGAAATAAATAATAGTTTTATTGTATACTTTTTACTTTATAAATAATATTAAACATGTTAATTTGAATATCATATGAGTTTGCCATATTATAAAAAAAAAGTATTATATTGTGTATTATATTCAGTAAATGTAAATGCAGTAAATTATATGTCAATAATAGTAATAATCGAATAATAATAACTGTGTTACAATATTACGTTACAATATTAACAATAATTACCATAATACGTTAATGTCAATAAATAATATTTTATAATCCTCATAATTAATGGAAAAGATTTTGTAGTTCAAATATATCCTGCTGTCGAGAGAGAACGTGATATATTATTAAATACAAAGTAACACAAATCCAAATAGAACTCTCGTTAATTCATCGCTTTTCACATGCAATTCGGCTAATTCGATTCTCGCACGACTATGATGTGAACTCGATTGTCCCGAGTTAACGGTAACGGTCTATAATCGCTAGCGAGATTCAAAGGCAATCGATTGAAGTCCAAAGCGGAGTCGAAGAGCTAATCAGAGATTTAATTGATATCGCAACAAGCACGACTGTCGCACACCAGCAATTACTTCCACACAGAATGGACACATATATACGCGCACAAGAATGTTACATTGTATCGAGCAAAAGGAACGGACCGTAATACATATGTAACGCGACAGGACACGAAACGAAGATGAGAACGGTAACCAGGGAGCCTAGAACAGAATGGATTACAGAGCTACTTAGTCCTGAGCTCTTCATTAGCAACAGAAACCAATCACTTTTGGTCTGCGAACGCTCTAGCACTCGTTTCGATTATTGCACACCTGGTCTAATCTAAATTGTCATTGTCGGTGTATTTCATCAATTGGCGTTTCATCGACGAATGCTACCAAAGCGATTAACGTTAATTTTACATAGACACGTAACACGAAATTCGACTCGCTTTATATTTGATTCTTTGAACGCCAATTTCATTTCAATTGAAACAAAACTTGAATCTTTTGAAGTCTCCAGTTTTAATAATTAAAAAAAAATTGATACTTTTTTAATTTCTCAGGAATAAATATTCTTTTATTTGTAGGATACTTGTTTCTTTTAAAATTTGCAAAAATATGACA
>Ga0157363_1003750_pt1 | contig 13816 bp, 11 predicted proteins | sample AttsexASBM1_FD_111477 | JGI IMG/M metagenome (GOLD analysis project Ga0157363, IMG submission 111477) | Fungus gardens microbial communities from leaf cutter ant in Ribeirão Preto, State of São Paulo, Brazil - Atta sexdens ASBM1 | ecosystem: Host-associated > Fungi > Mycelium > Unclassified ...
GAATAACTTTATGATGCAGACACAAATCGACTAATGTTTCTATGGGGTTATGTTGACAGATGTCCAAGTTTATTGTATGACGTCTATGATCTATTTATTTCGACCACCACTTACCGCTAAAGCGGTCTATAGGAAAACGGCGGAAGCAAAGTTGTACACCTAATACAATTGAATGAAAGGAAGATACTCTGTTGTCTCAATCTTGCATAAAATATCAAATAACATTTTATCATTTATAATATTTTAGGATGTTGAGATATTAAACAGAAAATTGCCAAATATTTTGGAAAAATACACGGTGACGCTAAAGAGATTGAATCACTTCGATTTCGTATACGGTTTGCACATACAACAGATCGTTTACGATCATCTTATTGAAAGAATGAATTCCATATCGTAAAGGTAAAACGCAAATTCTTGAAAATTAGTTACAAACGATCCTTGCAAACGATTTGGATTAATTATGGTTTATGCATTTTAGATACCTAATTAATTGATTAAATGCCTGGTATCCTTTGCAATTTTACATGACTAGGAATTGCTTCAGGGAAGACACAAAAACTAATTCAACTAATTTTGCATTAATTTTATTTCACGTTCGTCTTTCTCGTAATCGTATAAATTTTGATTACGTGTGCCTTTTTTTAAAAAAGAAAGATAGACTTTTGTACATTAGAGCAAGTAATATTAAACGAGTCTATAACATAAAGCTATCAGTACCTACTATTTATTACGTAGCATTATGACTTTTAGTATACTATCTGAGATAAAAGATTGAGAACGCGTATTCAAAATTGCAACTGTACCACAAGGTTGTGTATGTTGACGAACTGAATCATAGTAAAACGTTGAAGTCCAGTAGAAGCCAGTAGAAGATGCTGAAACAAAATAAGATTTCTAGGACTCATGTCGAAATCCCGGCGCATAATTCTACAAAAGATTATTGATTCGTTATACTTCAGCCTAGTAATGTATAATACTCTTTACAAAGTCTACACAAAGCATTCCTTTTTCTTATCAAAATTCAAATATATTTCCACTCGTATACAAATCATATGTTATTGAAGTATTGATACAAATCATACGATATTCATACGTTTATCGAATTCATTTGTATAATTACTACATTTATTTATATACATGTACATAATTAACATTATAAATGTAACATGATAATTTTGATATATAGTTAATAAAAAGATATTTGCACGCACGATCTTGTTTGGAATAATTTTATACGAAATAGAGAAAGATATTACTGCAAAGTAATTTCTATCAAAATTTTTATTTGGAGCAATATATCGAATAAAATACATTGCAGCAATATTTTCCTTTTGTGTGCAAAATTATTCTGAAAATAACGAAGTATACGAATTTATTATTTCCTATTTATCACTTCCTGTAAATAAGAATCCTGAATACTATCGATAACATTTATTTATTAATACAAAAGTAGTCTTCACTGTATAGATGCGCGTATTTTTACAAATTGCGAGTCTCATAATTCCGATGTCTAAAAAGATAGTTAAACAATTAAATCATAGTCTCGTTTTAAATTGCTATATTTTCGCGTGAAATAACTGTACTTTATTAATCAACAAATAATTATTTAGTAATTACATTTTGTGTGAGAGATATTCTTTTTTAACGTTCTGAATAAAAAAATCATGTTATTCATTTAAATTATATGTTATACTTTACTCATCTCATTCTAAGATTTATATCCTAATAGATTCTCTTAAAGAACCAATACTTCATTTTTTCACCGACAGTGAAATAATAATTGATAACCTAATAACTATACACAAATTTTTTGACATTGCAACTTATTATATATGAATTATGTGAAATTATTAAGGAAAAATAGAAAATGCGTGACTAGTTAATAAGACTTATTTAAAGATATGTAATATCAATAAATACGTATGTAATTTTTAAACAACATAAATTTCATATTAATAAAATATCTACTTGAGAGAAAAAGATTTTCCAAGGAAATTCGAATATTCTGAAAATCTTCAATGAATAGGAATGCACAATTAATGTTTACTAATTTTGAATGCCTAACTTTGACAAATCTTGAATCATTTTAATTCTCGGTACCTATAATGGAACATGTCGAATAAGTTTCGATCGGAATTATTTCGTTTTCCCTAGAAAACACAATAGAAATGTAGGGAATAATTGAATAATTCCGATCGGAATCCATTCCGACTTGTTCCGTAATAGGTGCCCTCATTTTATTTCTTATATTATAACTAAATCTAATAACAAACTTTTATCATAACATATCTACAGAAAATCTACAAAGTTATCAAGTAACTTTATTGCATATAATACTTATATCATTATATGACTCAAAATGAAGATTGAGCAAAACTTTTACTGCTTTTTTATTGCATAATGATAAATTATGTTCTTTATATGTAGCTCAACTTTTCCAACACAAACTTCAATCAATGTAAAACTATATAATGAAAAAACGAAAATATATAACGTCTATTGCACTCTATAATCATCTCACGTGTGCATGTGCTGGGCTACATTCAGAATCATCATCTGAGTGCTCCCAAATGTTGTTTTATCTTTGTTTATGCGGTAAACAAGGCTGAAACGACATCTGCACTTGCATGATGATTCAGAACTCGGACCAGTTATAAGAAAATATTTAATATATTCAAGTAGCAAAGAGCAAATAAAAAATAAATTCCTTCTTAAGCATCTCATCAGATTTCTACATCGCGTTAAAACGGTGTCATTTATATATAATGTATATTTTTCAATTGCATCAGATAACATATACTATAATAAATTGAGAGGTGTAACATAAAAAAAAGCAAGAGAAAGACTCTAGAAACGATCTTTGATTAGACTATGTAACAAGCTGCGAACTCTTGTTAAGAATAATATAATATCACTGCTTTTTTCATATTATTCTGTTAAAAGGTACAATCAGAATGAATATACAACCTTGGCTAGGAGCGGATCCTGACCTCAATTCCTGTATCGATGTGATGACTTCTTACCATCACGATAGCTCGACTTGGACCGTGACTTTCTACTTCGGTCTCGCGATCTGGATCGACTGCCCCGCCGTTGGCTTCTCCCGGAAATGTAGGATCTTGACCGTCTGTGATCCCGCGAGCGGCTGCGCGTTCTCGAGCGCGATCTTCCGCGTTTCGCTCCGCGTGACTTGCTGCGCGATCGACTACCTCGTCGCCTTTCTCTGGAATGTGAGCGCGATTTCCATCTACGAGAGTGCGACCGCGAAGACCACTTTCTGTCGGTGGACGTCGATCTAGAGCGACGATAGCTGCGAGAACGTGATCTCACACGTTTCCTATCGCGCGATCGCGTGCGACGCTTTCTGCTGTGATCTCTGGATCTGTGATTGCTGGAAGATCGCGAGCGATAGTCTTTCCGTGATTTCGCTGATCTCGAACGCGATCGACGCTTGTGGCTACCACCACCACTACCACCACCACCACTACCACCACCGCCGCTCCCGCTCCCGCCGCCGCCACCGCCACCGCTGCCGCCGCCGCCGCCGCCGCTGCCGCCGCCACCGCCACCGCCGCCGCCGCCGCCGCGTTCGGATGAGCGCGACGATCTGGTGGACCGTCTACCACTTCGTGATTTGCTCCTGCTCTTAGACTTCCGCCGACGATTGTAACGTTGTTGATGCTGTTGCTGCTGCGACTGTTGTTTGCGCGCTTTCTCGTGATGCTTCTTGGGCGCGGATTCGCGGCTCGACTCAGACAAGCTGCTCGTGGACTCCGTGCTGCTCGACTCAGAATCGGCGGATCCCGACACGGTACTGCTTGGCTTCGCTACCTGCTGGCCGTCGGCCGCTGGCGCGTTCTGCGGCACCGCCGCTGTTGGGCTTTGACCGCCGCTCGACAAAGTCTCGGACGCTTCTCTCTGATTATCTACCGTTTCTTTTTCATCAACTAAAGTATGACGTCAGGAAGTTACACTTAATTTCCCAGCAGCCACATGCGGATGGGTTGTCTGTCGAAACATACCTGACTCTCGGCAGCTAGTATTACCGGTATGATTTTCCTGTTGCTTATTACTGTACTGCTCTTCGCTACGCTGCTCCTCCTCCTCCTCTTCCTCGGCGAGTCGTGCCTCGATCTCCTCCTCCGTCTTGCGAAATGCCTGCTGTCGCCGTCTCAGCGTTTCCTGCGAAATTGACTCGTGAAATAAAACGGTATTACCTTTGCAAGTTGAATTAATCATGACAAATGATTAATTTAACAGTACTGCGAAACTAAAATCTATTTGAATTTTTTAATTTTTATAAATATGTAAAGTGATTTAATATAGGAGTTATTCACATCACATCATCCTTTAGTAAGATTTTTTACTTTAGAAGCAAAAGTGCTTTTGAAACAGAAAATTAAAAATTTTTTTAGAAAGATCTTTTGTCTTTAAGAGAAAGCGGGAAAGGAGATTTATACAATCAAATCCAAGGAAACATTTGCGAACATATAATATTCAGAAAAAGAAATAAATACAATTTAGATCTTATTGAGCAAATCTTACCCCTTAAGATTGAAAATCATATTTTTGAAGAGCCATAAAGCATGAATAACATACATATCGTTATTCATGGATTGAGTCACTTTACATAAAAATTGATCCAAATAAAAAATTTCGCAGTATTTCCTCGTGTAAGAAAATTCCTACCTTCAACTCTTCATCGCTATCATCATTCTGAATCTGCGCGTGTTCACTCTGTTCCTCCTCGGACTCGCTGTTACTGTCGTTATAGATGCTCAGACCTACGGCAGATAAGAGCCAGGAATTACATCCGTTTAATGCGCACGCGACACTCTCTCAATGTCGGAGCGACAGAAAAACAAATAAAAAAAAAAGGTAAAAAAATATATGCTCGGCTCTGGCTAATTTTCACAGCCGTTACTCTCATCAAGAAACGTCCTGAGAAAGAGCACGAGAGAGAGAGAGAGAGAGAGAGAGAGAGAGAGAAAGAGAGAGAGAAGGAGAGGGGGAACACCTCTCTTTCGGCAACGATAAATTTCTACGAGAGAACGGCCGAGTTTAACATCAAGTTAAACTTGAACTTGTGCGTAATTATACAGTGTCCCTTTTCTTTCTCTCCTTTCTCACGAGTCACTGCGTCACTGTTTCACGGCCGTTCCCTACAGATATCGCCGTGCGTTATAATAGAGCGTTAAAGCGTACTCACCGAGTGATTCGTGAGTGATCTGAGCAAGAGGGGCCATGTTGAGGGATGCGACGGGGGTCTCTCCTGCAGGGACTTACAATACACACGCATTTAGTAATCAATCGCTAAAAGTGTGCAGTACCGCATACGGATAACGCCCCCGATAATACCGAATGGCTCTGATCAGCCCATTCGCGCAAAGGGGGCGAATCATCCCTTCGCTTCCTTTTATGTACCTTAAGAAATCTTTAATAGCATTATTCCACACTTATAAGTCAAACTATAATATTCTAATGCCCTAAAGGAAAATTACATCTACATCGCGCGGTTTGCTACGCAAACTTGTAACTTTTATTGCCGGAACTTCGAAGGATAAACTTCGCAATGCATGAAATAAAGTTTGTTAGAGATACTTATAAAAATTCGGATAAATGCCTTTAAAATGTTTACAAATCAAATAATAAAACATGCCCATGCATAGATGGGTATGACAGATATAATACGATAAATATTTTTCATTAATTATACACATATTAAATATTATTAAATTATAATATCTAAACGTCCTTATTAAAACAATTTTAGATTGTTAAAATACTATTTACACTATGGTATAAAAGTATAATATTTTAGAGTGCCTTTATTATAGAGATATATCGCGAAAAAGATCATTACCGGACATAAGGATGCCGGTAATGTAAAAATGTCTTAAAAATCTGCGATACGTAATCACGGAATGATTACGTGATTAAAAGCGAGCGAGCGAGAGAGAGAGAGAGAGAGAGAGAGAGAGATGTGTCTTATACTACACGCAAATCTCTGAAAAACGCAAAACATAGGATGTCCTGAAATTGCCGAATAATTAAGTCTACATGTTAAGGTATCTCTGTTTAATGCTCTCAAACTTTGTATTACACAATCGCACAGCTTCGTCGCAGCGTGGTGTCGCGAGTAGACTCATTGACTCGGATTCTGTGCCCCGATGGGCGAAAGCACGGAAATTCAATTGGTTAGTTCTATCGTGTGTATCTGGGGGGGTACCTTTGGCACGTGCGCGGCTCCAAACCTCTCTGCATACCGCACCAATTTCTTCATTCGTCACTTCCAGAAGTATTTCCGTCAATGATCTCCTCACTTTCAACATCTGCGTAATAGAAGATGCAATCCACTCGGATATCATTAAATTCATTATAATTAATTAAACATATATTGGATATTAATTTAAATTATTTTGGATCTTTGTTTAACTTAATATCAATTGATATCGTATCTTTTATTTTTATGTAATAATTTTTTAAGTTGAAGTTACTATTACTTTTTTGCGAGGTTGGAAATAAAAAACTTTCATTGAGAATACAAAAAAATATATGACATATCACTTAGTGTAAAATAGTACCATATACTTGCGCCAAGTTAAATCCCAAACCATCCATGCTAAATTAAATAAAAAATATAATCCACGTGTATTATCTTTAACCTTTAATACAATGAAATCTAAGGATATATTTTTGTATTCCTATTAAAGGATCTTCTTATTCCGATCCAAATGGCTTTAATTCTTTTCATAAAAATTTTTATATGATAATTAATTTAAAGATATTTTCTCTTCCAACTTAATTGTAAATAGTAGTTATTAATTCTCCTTCAAAATATTCAAAACGTTAGCACAAAATTGCGTTACCTTGTCTATTTAAGTATTTGCTACAAAAAATTAAATAAGTAAACACTTGACGCTGCTTTTAATCGAGATGAAATGAAAACCTAAATCTTGCCTTTTTAAATTATAGATTGAAAATTAAAAGCCATTAATGCAAAAAATGTAAACATGTAAGGAGTAAATTATATTGTTATAAAATATTAATAATATAATATTAACATTTGCTCGTTAAAAATAGCAAGATTCATAAATATTTTCCAGTGTTATGAACGGTAATGTATATCTATGGCCATCGCCACTTAGTCATTGTACTACATTGTGAATGTTATAATTTTAATAGAGAAATCTTCTAGATGAATGCAAAAATTAAATTTCAAAACAATAGTACAAAATCAAATGCTCCAAAAAAATATATCCAAGTAAAAAACTTTTTGAGGGCCGAAATAAAAAAAAACTATTTTTTACCAACTCTTTTATTCTTAATTTCTAGTTTTTGTTTAGTCATTTTCATCTTTATACTTACCACATCCTGTAAAATTTCCTCTCGAGACCGTTTCTGCACAATCGGAACCATACTAACCGTAGTAGTCGGGCTCTCATCGGGTCCCGTATGAGACTCGGGCGAATCAGCGTCCCTGAATCGTGATTTTCGCGGCCGAACAATGATATCCGGAGTGCGATCGTAGCTCTTTTCCACAGATTGTTGTCCGCGTGCATTATTCGTATCGAAATCCTGCTCAGTTTCCTTTTCCGAATCCGAATCCTGTAGGAGCAAGTGTGACAATGGATAATTTCATGTTTTAAAATTCGCGAAGTCATGGACAATATCGGTACAATATGAAAACTCAGGATTTATGATCTTTAAAATTTAAACAAATATGATTATGCGAAATTTTCATCATGTCATTTTTTGTCACTTGACTTATCAATTACGTGTCAATGCAATGAGGATGAAAATGAATCATTCTTTTATAGGTTTGACTATAAACTAGGAATTAATTTTTAAGCTCAACGCACTGAAATAAAACCGAAACGTCTGTAATTATTATTATTCGCGTTACATTAAAAGTATGTAAATTGAAAAATGTTATAATCTTCGCATTAATTACCGCGCAAAAACTCTCATTAGCCCGATTTGTTTTTATCTTATTAGACATTCTCGAGAATTACTCTTTGTTTTGTAATATAAAAACAAATATGATTTAATTTTTTCCCGAAATAAAAAGATAATTTTCGCTACATTTTACAAATCTATTCTATAAATTGAAAAAATTTTATTTAAAAATATTTCTGTTTAAATATAATTTGAAAATTTTATTGTTTTCTTGTTTCTGATGTCATAATCTGAGGTAGTAATTGAGTGAACGAGAGTTTTATTGCTTACAAATTTACTCTTGCTCGGATTGAGCACTGCACGTGCCTCATCCTCTGCTTGCTTGCGAGCTTCTAATTCCTGCTTTCTCATTATTTCTAGCCTTTCTTTTTCCATGGCTTTCTGTTTCTCTTTTTCCATCTTCTCCAGACCTTCGCGAATCCATGCTGGCAACTGTCTTCGTTTTGCGGCATCTACACAAAATGGATTAACAAAAATGTATAATTGACAATTTATGTTGAAATTTTATAATTGCCAAATCAGCTGAATCAGTTTCAACGATTACAAGCTATTATTATCCATAATTATAATTTTTACCTATAGTTGTAGTAGTATCTTCCTCCGGTGTCTTTTCTCTGTCATCTCGACCTCGAATAGAATCCATCGCTCTTATATGTGGTCCTCTACTTGCATGCCTCATGCCCTTCATAAAAGGAAGCGGCTGTGGTGATATTGCATTAGGTGGCTCACCAGACCAATAGTTAGAAACCTGATAAATATATTTATTAAGGTACTTAATGCAACATGTGGCGTCCATATAAAAGCAGTTGATTCACAGTCGGTAAGTTCCGAGTTCGATCTCGATCCTTATCTTATGTATGTCTTGACTTTATAAGAAATTGATTAAAGAATTATGTAATTGAAGTTTGTGAATAATACCCGCCTCTCTCTCTTTCAGATTATAATTTTTAATAATTTTTTTTATATTACTCAACTTTACAATATCAATATTTTTATTATTATTTTGATAGTCTTGATAGTTTGATTATTTTGCTGATAAGGATTAAGTTAAAATATCCATTTGTCTTTCTAAATTATTAGAGAATAAATTATTTATTATTAATACTTATAATTTTATCATTTTTAATTTCTCATCGTTTTTCTTATATTGCTTTGCAACTGACGAGCCTTACATTTACTTTATTTTTTTTACTTTTTAATTTCAACTAGATATAAAATAAGAAAGTACTTAGCTTGAGAATGGACTCGAAAACCTTCTGGGATCCTCTTTCAACCTAAACTATTCTGTGCCATTCTAGAATAGAGATTTCACGTTCTTTCATTTCTTTACCTGATTATATGGTTGTCCAGGTGGCATCGAATTATACGAGTACAGGGATGGCGCAGGAGGAGGTGTGTTGAAATCAGTAGTGGTCGATATCGTTGGTGCAGGTGGAATAACCGGTACAGCTGGAAGTCCAATTGGTTTGCCATCGGGATCTACGGTAACACCCGGGGGAGGAACGCCACTCCATTCCCAATTTCCGGTTCCAGATGTTGAGGCGTTCCAGTGACCCCATTGGTTCCACTGAGTCCAAGCTTCTATTCCGTCAATATTATATCACAATAAGGAAATCTCTCTTGTTATCAATTTCAATAGTTTGAACTTAACCATTCATTATTAATGTTAACATGATTCAACTTCAATCCAAGATTTTCAATTTCTCCGAAAAATAAAATGCCATATTTTTCGTAACAGTAGGAGAGTTCTCCTGCTATAAAATGAGAGCAATCCGAGACACACAAAATTATAAAATAATGGTGACAAACATGGATAGAACTAGTACAAGTTCAGCATTATAATTTTTGATTAAAGAAGAAATTAAGCGAATTCAGAAATTTTACGGCATTTGCAAATAGTTTTAGCGATAAGTATTCTTTTTAAATCTCAAGTACATGAGTAATATATAAAAAGTCAGAAATGGAGAGGATTTTCATCAAATGATTTTCACCAAGCAATAGCTTCAATACATCAAAGCTAAAGACTTATTTTGCAAGTATAGCATCATTGCGAAAATTATGGAAGGTATATGTACGTGCATATATGTCTGTGTGCGCGCGCGCGCGCATGTAGAAGGGTACTTGTAAGAGACTTATATCGAAATACTGGCCTGTCACAACTATCTGAAATCTAAATCGATCTATCAGAATTGATTATCCTTGAAATATGTTGTTCAACACAAAAACCTAAGACATTTTTTTATATCGACTCAATTTGTGTTTTAAAGGCTGAAACAATTTCTCAAAACTAACACTTATATCTAATTTCAATTATTATCAACAAAATAATTAACTAAATAAAAATATGTTTTAGACAAAACTTGTATAATTTTTTAATATATTTTATAATTGTGTATCTAGAATTTTCAAAAAAATACATGTATCTCAGAGTTTGATATTTAACAATATATTTCAAGAAGAATTGAATCAAGGTATCTATTATGGAAATGTTTGGAATGGATTCCGATCAGAATTATTCCATTTTTTCTAGAAAACACAATAGTAATTTAGGGACTGATTTAGGACTAATTGAACAATTCCGATCGGAATCCATTTTGACTTGTTCCATGATAGATGTCCAGTTGTCCCTAGTGACAATACATAATTTCATTGTCATTATTAAAATTTTGAACGGAAGTTAAACCATTCAAATCAGATGTTCTTTTTTCACCGGATCCACTGATGGTTGGTGCAGGTGGTGCTGGAGGCACATCATCGTCCTTAGTATCCATGTCCATTGGTGCCTCTCCACTACCATCATTCGCAGAACATACAGGATTTATGCTGGGTGGTGGTGGAGCTGGTGGCACGACAGTTTCCTTCATCTTTATCCATTGCTGCGCCAGAGCAGCCCAATCCACTATTCCAGATAATAACATTAATAATTTTTTAATTTTTATATTCACATACTTATTCTCCATTACCAACTTTAAAAAATTTTCTAAAAAAAGAAAAGGAAGAATTTAAACAAGTTAGAATTGCTTTCCAATCAAAATGTGGTGTATAAGATCTCATGTAATGATTGTGAGGCCATATGTTGGCCAAACAAAAAGAAAATTGAGTACGAAAACATATTTCAGATATATATATCAACAAGAAAACGGATTCTCCATCTATCATATCTGATCACTGTATCAATTTCAATCACAATTTTGGAATGAAGTGAAGATTTTAGACAGTGAATCTTTCTATAATAAGAGATTGATATCTAAAATGATTCACGTAAAAAGGTAAAAACAGAACTTAAATAAACAAAATGATATAGAATCTTTGCCTGAATCCTACAGATTATCTAATCCCTCTCTCCCTCATAATTCCTCCTTTTGTTTATGTACATCCACTTCTTTCATGCCTTCACCTACACTTCTATCCCCTCTAATTCCCACTTCCCAACATCTATCGTAATCTTTTCCTTCATGTCAATTATTTCATAATGTCTCATAACTCCAAAGAGACAATACATTGTTTTACTTCTTATCGCATTGTCTCTAATTTTATCCGACTTCCTATGCCAGAAACACTTTCAATTTTTGATTAAAGAAATTTTGGTTTTTTACATCAAAGGTATTTATTCGTATTAATTTTAGCTGTTACTAATTAAATTATAAACTCATATAATATATCAATATACAGTTTACAAATTTGAGTTTTATTAATTTTATCCGACTTCCTACGCCAGAAACACTTTCAATTTTTGACTAAAGAAATTTTGGTTTTTTACATCAAAGGTATTTATTCGTATTAATTTTAGCTGTTACTAAATTATAAACTCATATATCGATATACAGTTTACAAATTTGAGTTTTATTAATTTTTGCAATGTATCATCTCAATGTATTATATTATCTGGTGTGCTAATTCATAGCAATTTCTTTTTATTGTAACAATAATCTTGCGCTGACATAATTCTTATATATTATATTTTACCTACAGGACTAAACTCATTTTCATGCGTTATATTCTCTGATTTACATTATATCAAATGACATTATTCAAGCTAATTGATTACAATTATGATTGATTACTATTGTCATTGACGACTTTTCTTTTTCCAAACTACATATAACTACATATAACTGTGAACAGGATGATAATCATTTTATGTTACTGGCTGTTTGTTAGAGAGAGCGAAGTATAATTTTCAATCTGTAAGAGATAGATACATTTAAAAGTTTTAGGCCGATTGCACCAATGTTACTTTAATTTAAGCGAGGCTTAAAACTCTTTCTATTTCTTCCTCTCATCTTTAAAGAGAGAAAATGAGTTTTAAGCCTTTGCTTAAAGCCAAAATGCCTTAGTGCAATCGGACTTTAAAGAGTTAACAGAAATGCATCTTTGTCAATTTGCGAATGACTTAAACATTATGGACACGTGAGCTAATTATACTTGTATCATTCTTGCTGAGGAGGACTCCAAAGAGAGTCGAAACATTCAATCAAAATAAAGAAGACAATCCAATATCTGATTATTAATTGTTCACTAAATAATTGTGCCATTTATTGTTTATTTATTGTTGCTGACTCATTAGCCTACTATATTTATCTTTTCTTGTATTGTTTAAAATTCAAAAGTCCTAATATAATTATTGTTATTGTTAACAAAATTGATACAGAATTGGTATAGAATTACTGAAGGCTGAAAATTAGATAATTACAAGGAAATATTTCATACATCAAACATCATCCTACATATACATTTCTATGCTTTGTAACACCAGAAGAACACAATCAGTACATATATATAAGGCTAAAGAATTGCCACCCTGAGTGACGGCTCACCTTGATCATTACTCATGTTTTGATAAGCGGAAGGATTGAGCGCCCACTGAGTCGGATAATCCTTCCCCTCAAACATATCCCCGCTCATCTTCATTTGCGAAGGCGCACAGTCAAGATCTCGACTATGTATTTCGAGCCAGTTTGTGCCTAACCTACCACGGTCTATCACAGAACATAGTTCTTGGCGCCACTTCACTGAGATCGGAAGTGACTTCGGAAAGTGGAAGCGCTGCGAGAACGGCGTCCTCGCGTATTTTTCTTTTTTGGTTTCTCGCTTTTTCTCTTCCCGGCGATGCTGCTCGATGGAATTTCAACGTTCAAACGTGTCTTATTTGATCTTGGTGCGTTTCTACTGCGCGGTGATAATACTTTTCTACAGTTGTACTGTTTGCCCAAAAAATTATAACCGTTACTATTCGGAATTTTGGATGTGCTTGTGCCTGATCAGCTTGACTTGACACAAGCGACGACTAGCGACGACATATGTCGTACGACGACGATGAGACGCCTCACTCCCCAGGATCTTGGACGACTTTGACGAAATGCGATCCCGCCCGGGATTTAGATGATAGACAATGTCTACGACGTACCCCTAGCCGTAGACACAGACACTTCACCAGAGAGGTAGACATCTCGCCGCATCATGCAGTGCCAATACAGCATTTTAAAATAATGGCTCCTGCACAATGCAGACTAGCCTAGTTTCCACCGAGAGTTCAATGTTTAATCCGGGTTAGAATGGCTGTGTTTAGCGGACTCAACAGTTGAGCGCTCGCTGTTATTGGTGTATTCTTTTAGATCATCCAATCAACATTTTAGATCTGGAAGAATCGGTTTACTGGAAACCAGATGAAAATTACAAAAACGAGCAAATTTATTAGGTGACTGATGAAATCAATATTCTAAATTCGCTCACTTTTAATATAATTTTCATCTCATTTCAAGATATAGAATCGATCCTTAAGATCACCGACGAGATAATACTATTAAAAACCGACATCCTTACGGGAGTTCGCGTTCTTGTGATATTAAAGTGA